>LDZR01002371.1_pt1 | contig 42927 bp, 44 predicted proteins | sample 615371 | NCBI WGS metagenome assembly LDZR01 (sample SAMN03408294, study PRJNA278302) | terrestrial metagenome | isolation source: oil reservoir sample K2 | place: USA: Alaska, North Slope, Kuparuk formation | collected 2013
GCAGACTTTTCGTAAAGTTTTAGATGTTTTTTAGAGCAGAATCTTCTGTAACCTACTTTCCATCCATTTTTAACGATCTGGTGACAATATGGGCATCTCATGAAATAATTTACTAAAAACAATGCAAAAATCGAAGGGATGATATATACGAAAGCATTCCACTTTGTTAGCTCAGCTATACCGAAAACTATGCCGAAAAGAACTGAATACTTTAAATTTCTGAAGTCCTCCGATCTCAGATAAAGCAAAATAGCAAAGGCTGTTAGAGACAATAGAGCGAAGTCAATCATATATACTCGCTGAAATTTTATAAGCGCCGGGAAAGCGGAAATGATCACAGCTGATATAACTCCAGCGTTTCTGTCTTTCATAATCTTGGCTATTTGGAAAACTGAATATATTAAAATAAAATAGTAAATTAAATTTGTTAAAATTGCGATATCTTCGGAAAACCCGAACAGAAAGTAAAGTGGTGTAGAAGAGAGATAAAAGAATGGGGGTAGTAATTGCTAACCTTAACTATTTCGGAAAATTGTAACGACTTTATTAGATTGAAATACACAAACGAGTAAGTTAAATGTAAAGCCGGGTCCCAAGATTGAGGACTGTCATCCCAAGCAATAAAGTACACATTGGTGATCACTACAAAAGTCGTGATTAGCAGAAGAACTAGAAACTCTGAATCTTTGAGGTATTTCACTTCCATAAATTTGCTTGATATATTAGCTATTAAATTTTTGCGGAATAAATCCTTATTAATCTTTCATTAACATCATCCCAATCCAACAATTTCATATCTCCAGCTTTAACATTTGAAACTCTCTCTATCAGTCTTGCAAGCTCCGAAACGTTGATTGGGTAATCGATACCAAAAACGTTCTTGTTATCTATCCACTCACTCAAAGCAGATGTGTTAGCAACAATGCATGGAGTCTTTGCAGCTAGAGCTTCGGCTACAACAATTCCATAAGCTTCGTGCTTAGATAGAAGAACTAGTACATCAGCCTTCGCATACCTATCGATGAGCTCTTTTCTGCTTAAGTCCTGATAAAACCTAATCCTGTCGATAACATCTAACTTCTTCGCCATTTCAACTATCTTCGACTTGTAACTACCTTTACCGACAACCTCAAGCGTGAAGTTATCGGGCAAGTGTTTCAATGATTTCACAACATAATCCAACCCCTTGTACTTCTCAACTCTCCCTACGTAGAGGATAGTTTTCTTCCAACTTTCCTTATTTCTCTTAATTTTTTCAATGTCTTTAAACTCATCTAAATTTATTCCGTTTGGGATTACATACGTTCTATCCTCGGCGACCTTGAAATTTTTCAAAACCAGATTTTTCTCGTAATTGGAAACGCAAACGATTGCGTCGGCTCTCTTAAAGATCTTCCTTCCGAATATCTTGTAAGGTTTATGAAGGACGTTTCTGAAAAAGCTGTGACCGCTCCCGTGATAATGCGGCGTGAAAATCAATTTGTTTTTTCCTTTGGTCAAGGCAGCAAACAGAGCGGGAAACGCGTGGTAGTTGTGGGCGTGAACTACATCGTAGTCCGAGCTATTTTTCTTTAAATAGTCGTAGAGTTCGGGAGAGAAGTAATACGCCTCGGAAGGGGCGAGAGATTTAAACCTTCTCACGGTAAGCCCATCAATTTCTTCAACTTTCGGCAATTTTCCGCCTGGGTCGGTAGTCAGAACCTCAACATCGAACTTCTTTGCTATTCTACTAGCTATTTCGTAAACGTGAGTTTCGACTCCTCCTATGTGGGGATAAAATCTCGGACAAACCTGGGCTATTTTCACATTTTCCCCTTTAATTTCAGATATTAAACTTTGTTGTGGTGGATATTGATATTTTTCAGCAAAAAGATATTAATCTACAAGAACATCAAATTCGCTTATGACCTCCTTAACTAGCATAAAAAGTTTGTCCAGCGTTACAACCCTTAAACCGTTGTTTATTAGCGATTGCAGAAATTAATGTATACACAGCAGGTACTGGCTCTCCAATTTTTAAAAGTTCTGTAGAAATCTTTATTGCCAGCCTGTAGTCAGATTTTGATAGGTATAATACCGTTAGATTGAACTCAAGTGCCTTTGGAAATTCTATAACGTTTAGTATCGTCGTGTATCCGCTCATACTTTCCTTATTTTTGTACAATTCGATCAATTTGTTTGTATCGTAAAGGTTCTTCTCCATTCAATATCCTTCATTTTCTCGTAGCTTTCAACAGCTTTCTCGAAATCCAGTTCTTTAAGGCTATTTCTAAAATCTTCGCCAAGTTCTTCTTAAAGTTCCTTGGAGCCAACCTCAGTCTCGATCTCTTCCAGCTTTTCCAGATACTCAGCTATTGCTTTCCTTACAACTTCACTCCATCTGATTTCACCATATTTTTTCATCTTCCTGTAGAGGTCTTCAGGTAATGATAAGGTTATGTTGGGCATACACATATTTCTCTGTGAATTCAATATTTAAGATTCCCACTTATTTTTTGTCTTCCAACTCAACTTACTCTTCTACTTTCTCCTGCTTTTCTCATTCGACATTAAACAATTTTAAAAACCCTGCCTATTACAAAATTGAAAGCAATGAAAACCTCGGTTATAATTTCCACATACACCAAAGAAAGATATAAAGACGTGCTTAGATGTATTGAATCCGTTAGACATCAGAGTTTAAAACCTTATGAAATTCTACTGATTTTAGATCCTGTAAAAAGCTTAGTTGAGTACTATAAAAATATTGTCCCAAAAGATGTTAGAGTGGTAGTCTCCGACGGTTTTGGCCTTTCGAAGGCAAGAAATAAGGGTGTTTTTGAAGCTAAAGGAGATATTATAGCTTTTATTGATGATGATGCTTGGGCTGATGACTTGTGGTTGGAAAAAATCGTCGAAAATTACTCTGACGAAGGTGTTTACGGTGTTGGTGGCAAGATTATTCCGGTTTTCGAAAACGGAAGACCCAAGTGGCTACCTGAGGAACTGGATTGGATTGTCGGATGCACTTACAAAGGTATGCCCGAGCAAAGGACAAATATAAGAAATCCAATTGGGGCAAACATGAGTTTTCGAAGGGAAGCTTTTGAAATTGCCGGTCCATTTAGATCAGAAATAGGTAGATACGGTAAAAAGCTGTTGAGTGGTGAAGAGGCTGAATTTGCTATGAGATTAAGGAAGATCAAGCCTGATGCTAAAATAATTTATGAACCATCAGCGGTGGTTTACCATAAAGTTCCAAAGAGTAGGGTAAGAATCAGCTATGCAGTAAAAAGAGCGTTCTATGAAGGCTATTCCAAGGCCATTCTTGCGAAAGAATTTCCTCTAGAAATGGAAAGTAAATATTTGAACTTCATCCTCAGATCAATCTTAAGGAAGCTTCTAAGCAAAGGACAACAAATCGAGGCTCTGGTAATGTCTGTGATAGTCATGACTGTCGGAATCGGTAATTTGTATGGAACCTGCAGAATTTTATTGAGAAAGTGATAAAAATACCATTAATTGTGGATTCCAGCCAGGAGGGTTCATGCCTCCAGCAACGGATTCTCATAGCATAACGGACTTTTAGAGGCGCTATCAAAAGTGAACGCTTTTCGCCGAACCCTCCAATCCTGAAAGTATCGCGAAGGCCATTGCCGAGGTTTACCGTAAACAAGGCAAACGCTATTCTCCACCAGAGGGGCTTAAGTGGGAGAACATAACCAGGAAATGGCGTGCTTTGTTGGAGGAATTATTACGCTGATTTTAGACATAGCCCCGCGGGGATTCGAACCCCGGTCGCGGGCTCCAAAGGCCCGCATGATTGACCGCTACACCACGGGGCTTCATAAAGTCTTCGCCATTTGTGGTAATAACGGTTTCGTTTAGAAATCGTCAAGCGTCTTCTGCCTCAGATTTGACACCGTCTTCCAGCGCATTCTCACGCAGCTCGGAATTCTGCCTGAAGCTATCCACTCCTTCAGCACTTCTCTTGTCCTCGGATCGCTCGCATAGCCGCTGCCGAAATCCCCGAATTTTTCTTTCAGCCTCTCAATCTCCCGCTCCCTTTCCACCTTTGCGATGATTGAAGCCGCAGCTACCAGGGGATACTTCTCGTCCGCCTTGTGCTCGGCCACAACTCTCAACCCCGTAATCTCCTCAAGCTCCCTCGAAAGTCTCTCGGGAATCACATCAGGACTGTCAACATAAGCAATTTCCGGCTTCAGCCTGAGAATTATTTCAGCGTAGCACTCCTTCAAAATCTCGTTTATGGTTTTAGCAGCCATCCTTTCGTCGAGATTTTCGGGAGAAACTTTCAAAACCTCCGTTCTGCAGATTTTCCTTATTTCCTCGGCTAGTTCCTCTCTCCTCCCCTGACTTAGCTTTTTGGAGTCTTTCACACCAAGCTTTCTCAGCCTATCCTCATCGCTGCAAGCCACTCCTGCAACAACCAGTGGGCCGATGACGCAGCCCTTTCCAGCCTCATCGATGCCTGCCTTCATCAGAAACCCAGCTTCCCCAGACCCTTTATTGGCAGCTTGTTCTTCTTCATCTTCTTCATAAGGTTCTTCATCGTCTTGTAGTAGTTCAGAAGCTCCTTGACCTCCTGAGGAGAGGTTCCGCTCCCGATTGCTATCCTCCTTATCCTCGAAGAATCGATGATTTTTGGATTCAGCAACTCCTCCTCAGTCATCGAATCCATAATCACTCTGAATTTCTTCATTTTCTCCTGCGTCATCTCCATTACGTCATTATCAACCTTCAATCCCAGGCCAAAGGGGAGCATCTCGAAAATCTTTCTAACCGGCCCCATTTTGTTCATTGCCTCTATCTGCTTGTAAATGTCTTTCAGCGTGAAGGTTCCCTTCAGGAATGCTTCAGGATCTAGCTCCTCCTCGCTTGCAATCCTCTCAATCTTCTCCATTAGCGCCTTGATATCTCCCATTCCAAGCAGTCTCGAAACGAAGCCAGCGGGATCAAAGCGTTCGAAGTCCTCCACCTTCTCTCCCGTTCCTATGAATGCTATCGGTATTCCAATCTGCCTCGCTGCCGACAAAGCACCACCACCCTTCGCCGTTCCATCGAACTTCGTGATGATTATGCCATTGATTCCTATAGCCTCGTGAAACGCCTGAGCTTGCTTGCTTGCAAGCTGGCCTATCGCTGCATCAAGCACGAGCAGCTTGTAGTCCGGCCTCGCAACCTCTGCAATCTTTATCATCTCATCAATCAGCTCATCTTCGAGCGCATGCCTTCCGGCTGTGTCTATGATTATCATGTCGTGGTCTTTGAGCTTTTCCAGCGCGTTTTTGACTATTTTGACCGCATCTTTTTCCCCCTTCTCGCCGTAGAACGTTATTCCGTACTCCTCCGCAAGCTGCCTTAGCTGCTCGTAGGCTGCAGGTCTCCATGTGTCGGCTGCAACAACAGCAACCTTCATCCCCCTGTCTTTGAAGTATTTGGCCATTTTGGCCGTTGTTGTGGTCTTGCCGCTCCCCTGAAGACCGACGAGCATAATCTTGGCCTTTTTCAGCGGTATCTCAAGCCCCTCTCCCACTCCCCTGAGCAACTCCTCGTAAACGATTTTGAGAATCTGCTCCTTTGCGTTGAGAGCGGGAAGAACGTCCTCGCTTAGAGCCCTTTTCTTTATCGCATCGCTGATTTCCTTAACCTGCCTGACATTGACATCAGCCTTGATGAGGGCTCTCTGTATCTCCTTAACCATCTCCTCGACGAATTTCTTATCAATGCTCGATGACCCCGCAATTTTCCTTGCAACTTCCTTGAGAGATTCAAGAGCCATTGATATAACTAAGCAGGAAGTATTAAAAGGTTGGCGATAGTATTTTATTGAACCAGGCAGACTAAAATCGATGATGTTGTTTGCCGAGTTTGCCGAGTTCTGCGAAAGGCTCGAAAAAATATCGTCAACACTTGAGCTTACCGCGAGGATAGCTGCGTTTCTTCAAAAAATTGAGGATGAGAGAGACCTTTATGACGTTGTCCTTTTTATCACCGGCAAGGTTTACCCGCCGTGGGATGAGAGGGAGCTTGGTGTCGGGATTGGATTGCTCTACGAGGCTCTTGAAAACGTAAGCGGAGTCAAGAGAAGCGAGATAGAGAGTATGATAAGGGAGTACGGAGACCTCGGTCTCGTTGCGGAGCAGCTGATAAAGAAGAAGAAAATGACAACCCTCGCCTTCGAGGAGCTTACAGTGAGGAAAGTGAGGGAGACCTTCGATGAGATCGCATCTTTGACGGGAGAAGGGAGCATGAAAAGAAAGATTATGCTCCTCACCGGCCTCTACGGTCTCGCAACTCCACTAGAGGCGAGGTACCTTACAAGGCTGATTTTGAATGAGATGCGCCTTGGTGTTGGAGAGGGCATAATGAGGGATGCTATAGCCAGAGCTTTCAGGGCGGATCCGGAAACGGTTGAGAGGGCTTACATGATCACCAACGACCTCGGCAGGGTGGCAGTGGTTGCCAAGAAAGAGGGCGAGGAGGGCTTGAGGAAAATGAAGATAGAGATTCACATTCCGGTCAGAATGATGCTCGCACAGGTTGCTGAGAGCCTCGAAAGCGCAGTTAGAGAGATGAGAACAGCGGCGGTGGAGTGGAAGTTCGACGGGAGCAGAGTTCAGGTTCACTGGGATGGGAGCAGAGTTACAATCTACTCAAGAAGGCTTGAGAACGTTACCAACGCCTTGCCGGACATAGTGGAGGAGATAAAGAAGAGCGTCAAGCCGGGCGTCATTCTTGACGGAGAAGTTATTGCGGTCAAGGAAGGAAAGCCGATGCCGTTTCAACATGTGCTGAGAAGGTTCAGGAGAAAGCACGATGTGGCAAAGATGGTTGAGAAAATACCGCTTGAAGCTCACTTCTTTGACATTCTCTACCACGATGGAGAGTGCATAGACCTTCCGCTGAGGGAGAGGAGAAAGCTACTGGAATCCGCAGTAAATGAGTCGGAGAAAATCAAACTGGCGAAGCAGATAGTTACGGACAGTGTTGATGAGGTAAGAAAGATGTACGATGAGGCTATCAGCGCAGGGCACGAGGGAGTGATGATCAAGCTACCCTCATCCCCCTACATTCCGGGGAAGAGGGGCAAGAACTGGCTTAAGGTCAAGGCGATAATGGAAACTCTCGACCTCGTTGTGGTTGGAGGAGAGTGGGGAGAGGGAAAAAGGAGTCACTGGTTAAGCTCCTTTGAGCTCGCCTGCCTTGATCCGGTAACGGGCAAACTGCTTAAGGTAGGAAGGGTCGCCACGGGCTTCACTGAGGAGGATCTGGAGGAGCTGACAGAGATGTTCAGACCCCTCATCGTCTCGCAGCAGGGGAAGAAGGTGGAGTTCATCCCGAAGTACGTTTTCGAGGTTGCGTATCAGGAGATTCAGAAAAGCCCGAAATACGAGAGCGGTTATGCGCTGAGATTCCCCAGGTTCGTCAGACTGAGGGATGATAAGGATGTTGACGAGGCGGATACGATAGAGAGGGTTGAGAACCTTTATAAGCTACAGTTCGAGGTAAAGAGACAATGAATGACGAGAGAAGGTTCGTAATCGCATCATCTTTGCTCCTCACCATCCTTTTCACAGCATCAGTCTATGCCGGATACACAGCAGGGCAGGATTACCCGATTGAGAAGGAGCTGAAAAGGTTCTTCGAGTACTTAGGAGGATTCTTCGATAATCCGATAATTCTCGCCCTCATCATCTTCGCAAACAACGCTGGCAAATCGCTGATCGCCATGCTTGCCGGCTTCTTCTTCGGCATATTTCCTATTGCATTCGTGATGCTTAACGGTTACATTGTTGGAGTTGTTATTTCGTGGAGAGAGCCTGACTGGGGTCTGGCAAAGGTCGTTCTTGCAATCATACCGCATGGAATCCTCGAAATTCCGGCTATTATTATCGCATGCGCTTACGGGGTGTGGCTGGGATACAGATTCTACTTAGCATTGTTCAGAGGGGAGGAATTCAAGAAGTATCTGCTCAGAGCGGTAAGGGTTTACGTTAAACTGGTTTTACCGATTCTGCTCATCGCGGCCTTTGTTGAAGCTTTTATAACGCCAGTGGTCGTTGGAGCAGCATGAAACTCGTGGTTTGCAGTGAAAGTGACACCGCAGGTCAGAACATCAAAGATAATTTACTCACCTTTGCCGACTTCGAAGAAAAGGATGTGGGGGAGTTCAAACTCTACCTTTCAGACGAGTTTTACATAGCCGAAACAAAGGAGAGGCTCATCTACGCCGACCACATCGACGAAAAACTGGCAAAGTACATCGATTTTGAGGAAATTCTTTTCGCCTCAAGGCACAGCAGCAAGGACGGCAGAAAGATTTTCACCGTACACGTTTCGGGAAATGTCGGGACCGCAGACTTCGGGGGAAAGCCCTACAGCCTTGCAAAGCCATCCCCGCAAACGATGAAGAACTACGTTCTCGCCTTAAGGGAAAGGCTGGACAGAAAGCCGGAATTCGAGTTCACAATGGAGGTCACGCACCACGGCCCATCTGAGATATCCAAGCCTTCGGCGTTCTACGAAATCGGCTCAACTGAGGAGGAATGGAAAGACAGAGAGGCTGCAGAAGTAGTCGCAGAGGCAATGCTGGATGCGATAAGGGCAGAAAAGATGGACTGGAATGTTGCGGTTGGTGTTGGAGGGACGCATTACGCTCCAAGGCAGACCGAAATCATGCTCACCACAACCTTTACCTTCGGTCACAACTTCGCAAAGTACACCTTCGAGCACCTGACAGCCGAATTTCTGGTTAAGGCAGTAAAGCTGAGCGAGGCTGAGTACATTATCATCGACGAGAAGTCCGTGAACTCAGCGGTGAAGAAAATCGTGAATGAAGCTGCAGAGGTTGCGGGTGTTGAAGTTCTGAAGAGCAAAAAAGTAAAGAAGGATTTTCGGTTAGTCTGAGGGCAGAAGCGAGGCCAGCCAGCCAACGTAGTCAGCTACTGACCTCGTCTGAATCCAAACTTTCCCTTTTCCTTTGAAGTCAACAACCAGCCCTTCACCGCTGAGAACCGTGGCCTTAAGCCCACCGACCTTGCTCACTTTGTAATCGAGCGTGGGCTCGAAAGCAACGATGTGGCCAGTGTCAACCCTAAGGTGGCCGTCAACCTGGAGCTCCTCGATGCTTCCGAACGAGGAGAGGAAGAGGTCACCCGTGCCCTCAATTTTAAGAAGAAACAGTCCCTCTCCGGCGAAGAACGTTCTGCCACCTCCCCACTTCGTGTCAACCTCAATGCCATCGCTCGAAGCCAGAAAGGCCCCACTCTGGGCTAAGATTGTTCCGTTCAGCGGTATGTGGATAATATCGCCTTGATAGGTTGGTGCGAGGCCGAGAACGCCCTCCCCTCTGGAAACGAACCGGTTGACGAAAAAGGACTCCCCACCGAGCAGAGACCTCTTTAAACCACCAAGAAGTCCACCCTTCATCTCCGTTTTTAGCTCAACGTCCTTCATGTAAACCATTGCTCCGGTTTCGGCAAGCACCTCCTCTCCTGGCCTAAGCTTAAGCTCCAGCATGCTGTAACTCGGCCTTCCCACTATTCTGTGCTCCATGTGCTCGTTTTTTATTTGAAAATATATAAGTACTTGGAAAGAATTCTGCTAAGGTTACGATGTTTACGTAGATATGCTATATCAAAAGAAGAGAGAAATTGAAGCATACTCTAATGTTGTGGATATCGATTTAATTTTTTATTTTTGGTTTAAGGTCGTAAATATTCAAATTCTTCTTTGAATGCTTCGTATACGAGTTCTGCTCTGCTGCCATTTTTATTGTCTTCGGGGGTCGAATACCAGTTAAATCGAAAATTGGAAAATGGTTTTAGATAAATATTATATTTTTGATAATATTGTTAATGAGACCTACCAAACCTTCTCCAACAGTTTCCGTATTCTCTGCTCTAGGATATTCAAAAACGATATTGCAAACGCTAAAAAATTAAGGAGGAATGTGCTCGGGCGGTCTAATGGCTTTAAGCTTAATCGCCTCCTGCTCGCATCCAACAACGCAGACCCCGCAGCCGAAGCACTTCTCCTCGTCAACCTTCGCAACGTCTTCGAGCGTTATGGCTTCAAAGGGACACCTTTCCTCGCAAACGCCGCAGGCTATGCACATGTCCTCGTCCACATAAGCAAGATACCTGCTCTTCTCCAGCAGGCTTTCAATTGGAACGTTGCCGTATTTTGCAGAGAGGAAGAACTCACAGCAGTCCTCGCAGCAGTTGCAGTTAACCGTCACCCTTCTGTCAACAATCTTGCCGGTGTTGGGCCATGTATGCACTAAACCATCCTCCTCAGCCTTCATTATTATCTCTATTGCTTCATCTGCCGTTATCTCCCTTCCCGAACCTCTCGTGATGACGTACTCTGCCCCTCTACCAAACTGGATGCAGTGCCAGAGTGACATCTCATCCGTATGCTTGCAGCCATCCCCTGCAAGATATGTGACGTTTCTGCAGGAGCACGGCACAACTGCAATCTTCTCCTGAGCTTTTATCATCTCAACGATGTTCTCCTGCGGAAGCACGTCAGGCAGGTCCTTTATCGCCCCGTAAGCCGGAACAACTCTCCAGACCTTGAAGTCTGCCATTGCAAGCAGCTGCCCCATTTTGGCGTGAGCCTCCTTTTCCCCGAACTCCTTCCACATTTTTGCATACTCGGGGTCTTTCATGTGGACAGAAGCGAGAGTGGCATCGTGAAGCTGAACCAGATCCTTGGCAAACCTCCAGTAGTCCCTCTTCTGGAAATCCTTTGGAAAGACGACGCCCTTGAAGAAGAGATTCTCAAGGATTTCCTTAACTCTCTCCGCATCCATTCCAAGCTTCTCAGCAACCTCTTCAGCAGTTCCGGGCAGTGCAGCAGCTACTTTCGCCTCCTCCTCGTTCATCAGATACTCCAGTATCCTCCTGAGCCTTTCCGAGTCGGGAAAGCCCAACCTTGCCATCAATATTTCGTAGCTCATGAAAAAAATTAGTCAAGTTTTACTATTTAAATCTAATCCAAAAGGGATGCAACTTCGTTGGCAAACTCCATAGTTTTGAGGTTACCTCCCAAATCCGGAGTCTTCTTCCCCTCCTTAATGGTCTTCTCAACAGCTTCCTCAACCTTCTTGGCCTCCTCAACATAGCCGAAGTGGCGGAGCATCATGCAGGCTGTGAGAATCATGGCAGTTGGATTTGCAATTCCCTTTCCAGCGATGTCGAAGGCAGCACCATGTACCGGCTCGAAAATGGCCGTCCTCTCCCCAACATTGGCTGAGGGGGCAAGACCAAGTCCTCCAACGAGGCCTGCAGCTAAGTCAGAGACGATATCACCAAACATGTTTGTCGTAACGATTACATCGAAGCGGAAGGGGTCCATAACGAGGTACATGCAAGCTGCATCGATGTAGTAGTCATTGTACTGAATTTCGGGATAATCTTTCGCAACTTCTCTGCACACATCCCTAAATAGCCCGCATGTTTTCTTCATAACATTGGCTTTGTGCAGGGCTGTAACCTTCTTCCTGCCCTCCCTTTTAGCCAGCTCAAAAGCATACCTCGCAATTCTCTCGGAAGCCTCTCTCGTAATCACTCTGATGGCTTCAGTAACGTCCCCGAAGCCGAACTCGAAGCCCATGTAAAGGCACTCTGTGTTTTCCCTCACCACAACAATGTCTAAGCCGGGATAGAGGCATTCAATGCCCTCAATTGCCTTCGCTGGCCTGACGTTGGCAAAGGTTCCGAGCTCCCTTCTCAGCCTCACTATGACATCTGCCGCCGTTTCCCCGGCGGCACCGAAAAGCACCGCATCGCTCTTCCTGCAAGCTTCCAGCGTCTCATCAGGCAGAGCTTTTCCGTACTTCTCCAGAGCCTCATCTCCAGCATCGTAGTAGCTGTATTCAAAGGGCAGGTCGAGCTTCTCGAGAATTAGCATCGCAGCCTCCATAACCTCCTTGCCTATGCCGTCTCCGGGGATTACCACAATTTTCTTCATGCCCTCTCCCTCAAACTCTTTGCAAACTCAACCAGCCCGCCCTTTTCCAGAATCTCCTTCAGGAAATCGGGCAGTGGGTTGATTGGATACTCCTCACCCTTTGTTTTGTTGTAAATCACGCCCTTCTCGTAATCAACTTCCAGCTCGTCTCCGTCTTCAATCTTGTCCGTCTCCTTGCACTCAAGAACTCTCAGACCGATGTTGATGGCATTCCTGAAGAAAATTCTGGCGTAGGATTTTGCAATGACAGCCTCAATTCCCGTAGCCTTCAAAGCGAGAGGGGCGTGCTCTCTGCTGCTCCCACAGCCGAAATTCTCTCCAGCAACAACGAAATCTCCCTTCTTAACCTCCTTGGCGAATTCGGGGCGAAGATTCTCAAAAACATGCTTTGCGAGCTCCTCAGGCTCATTGATTACCAGATACTTTCCCTGTATGATGACGTCCGTGTCTATGTCATCTCCGAACTTCCAGGCTCTTCCCATGAGCTAAGTAGGGGCGGAATTAAAAAAGGTTTCAGATGAAGTGGCTGGGGCTGAGAATTGTTACTATCACAGCAGTCACAACACCGGCGAGAAACATCCTGAAACCACTCACGAATTCCATGGATGATCGATGAAACGTAAGCCGCAAAGCGATGGGCTCGGTCAATTGTTGATTCTCTTGAGTTCACGAGCAGAGCTTTCTCTTTTTGATCCTTCATTATCTTCTGCTCTATCCTCTCCGCCTCGAACGCGCCCCATGAACTCGAAATGCCCAGCGCCAAAGCAGTTGCAACACCAGCCGTGATAACCAACCTTGCCGAAATCTCGCCAGAAAGGTGAGAACCAATTATGAGACCCAGAATTGTCAAAACGCCATCAAAAAACCCTATGATAAAGTAACGCCTCGAAACCGAGGCGATATCGGTCATTTCGCTGTAAAGCTTAATTCTCTCCCTGATCTCCTGGAGTTTAATCTTCATCGAACCTGGTCTAAAATCTCGTCAATATCAAGATTCATTGAAGTCAACATTTTTTTTGCTCGTGTGTAAGAAACGGGGTCAAATTCCTCATTTTTTGCCTTTCTGACGAGTGACTCAAATTCCTTTTCGCCCAGCGTCTCCTTTAAAAGCTCGACGAAGTCGTACTTTCCGAGAACCTCAACGCTCTGATGCGACACAAAGGAGTGGGAGTTAAAAATCATTGCCTTGTGCTTCCAGCACTTCTCACATTCAGAGACGAGAATTTTCTCGGAATCCCTGGTAAACCAGAACCTCTGGTACATCACTCCTCCGCACTCGCAAAATCCACCGAAAAGCTGCTCTTCCACTTCTTCTCCACTAACTCCGACTCCGTCTATTATGAGCTTTTTAAGAGGCTCTACCAGCTTTATCATAATCAGACTGGCACGACCTTCTTTACTTCAGGAACCTTGGCTCTGAGGTATCTCTCGACGAAGGAGGTCAGTGTAATCATCGACATCGGGCAACCACCGCATGCGCCAAGAAGCTGAACTTTGACGGTTCCAGAACCTTCATCAACGTCGACGACCGCTATGTTTCCCCCATCCCTCATCAAGGCCGGTCTTATGTCTTTTTCAACAACTTCTTCAACTTTCTCTCTTAACGACATAAAATCTCTTCCCTTGACGGAAATAATAAGCTTTTTGGTTTGAAAGAGGAGGAGTACACAAACAAAAATTGGAGGGATTTCTAACCCCTCAGCCTTTTTATTCCTATTTTAACCTTCTTTCCCTCAATATTCCACTCTCTAACGTACCCCTCTGCTTTGCCGAAAACCAGCTTCTGTGACCTCGTCTCGCTCTTTATGTAGTCTTCCCAGCCTTTGACGAGCTCGGCATCCATCTCCACTGTCGTTTCAATGAACTCCTCGACGTCGAGGTCGAGCTCCTTTCTCATCTCCTGAATTCTCCTAACAACCTCTCTGGCAAATGCCTCCCTCACAAGCTCATCGTCGAGCTCCTTGTAGATGTAAACCACTCCTCCTGAAAACTCTGCATACTCGTATCCTTCAGGCAGCCTGTAGTCCACAACTATGGCCTGCTTGGGGTCAAGCTCCACACCATCGAAAACGAGCTTTTCGGGAATCTCCTTAAGCGATGCCACGTACTTCGCAAATTCCCCAGCCTTTTCTTTGAGCAACGGGCCGATGTACTTGTAGTTCGGCTTGATTTCAATCTCCTTCTCAAAGCTGTCAACCACTCTAACCTGCTTAACGTTGCACTGGCTCAAAATTGTCTCCTCAAGCATCTCCACAGCCTTTCTTACCTTCTCGCTGCCCGACTCTATAACAAGCTCCCTCAAAGGCCACCTCAGCTTCCTCTTTGCCTTGTTCCTTGCATTGGCTGCAGCCTCTACAATCTCCTTCGCAACCTTCATTGCTGCCTCAAGCTCGCCATCAATCATCTCAACCTCAGCAGTGGAATACTCCTCCATGAAAATGGACTCCTCCCCCTCCCTGAACTCCTTTACAACGTGCTGGTAGAACCACTCCGCAATGAGCGGGGCGAAGGGGGCTATAGCTCTCAAAGACCTGTCAATCACCCTGAACATCGTGTAGTAGGCTGCGAGCTTCGATGGGGAATCCCTCTCCTCCCACACTCTCGGCCTGATAATCTGGATGTACCACCTGCTGAAGTCCTCAACGAAGAAGTCAAAGAAGGCTCTGACAACTCTGTGGACCTGATAGCCTTCCATGGCCTCGTTAGCCTCCTTTATAAAGCTCTCAAGCCTTGATAGAATCCACCTGTCCTCAATCTTAAGCTCTCCCTTCTCGCCAAAGCTGTAATTATCAAGGCTCATGTAGGTGTGGGCAAATCTGACAGCATTCCACACGACGTTGAGCATTCTGTTTATGTTCCTCGCCTCCTCCCAGCTGAACCTCAGGTCCTCCCAGGGAGCGGAGTAGAGGACGTAGAGCCTGAAGCCGTCAACGCCAATCTGGCCAACAACCTCCTCGGGCTCAACAACGTTGCCGAGGCTCTTGCTCATCTTCCTTCCCTGCTCGTCAAGTGTGAAGCCGTGCATCAAAACAGCTTTGTAGGGGGCTTTATCAAAGCAAACAACTGAAGTGCCAAGCTGGGAGTAGAACCATCCCCTCGTCTGGTCGTGCCCTTCTGTGATAAAATCTGCGGGCCAAAGCTCCTCGAATTTGTCCTTTCTGAGTGGATAAGCAATACTCCCCCAGCTCGCCACACCACTGTCGAACCAGACATCAAAGACATCTGGAACTCTCCTCATTACCCCTCCGCACTGACAGCTGAACGTTACGGCGTCAATTTTGGGTCTGTGCAAATCGAGGTCGTTTTCCCACTCTATCTCGTTAATGCTGCCGACAACCTTCATCTCTCCGCACTTTTCGCAAATCCAGACAGGAATGGGGATGCCCCAGTAGCGTTGCCTGCTTATGCACCAGTCCTTGGCGTTGCTGACCCAGTCCTTGAACCTCGCACTTCCCGCCCACTCGGGAATCCACATTACCTTGTCTATTTCCTCCAGCATCTCATCCTTCAGCTCTGAAATCTTGATGAACCACTGCTCCGTTGCTCTGTAAATGATTGGCGTCTTGCAGCGCCAGCAGTGGCCGTAGCGGTGAACAATTCTCTCCTCAGCCAGCAGCAAATCCTTGCGGTAGAGGTCGTCAATGATGTCGTCATTGGCCTCCTTCACGTGCTTTCCTGCGTATTTGCCTGCCTCCTCAGTGTAAACCCCCCTGTCGTCAACGGGATTGAAAACCTCCAGTCCCTTCTCCACTCCAAGCTCATAGTCCTCAACACCGTGCCCCGGAGCAATGTGGACACAGCCCGTGTTTTCAGCAGTGACGAAGTCAGCAAAGAAAACCTGATGCTTCCAGTTCTTCTGCAACGGCACTTCATCGGCAAGGGGGTGCTCGTACTCCAGACCCTCTAAATCCTCTCCGAGGTAGGTTTCAACCACCTCCCAGCTGTCGTAGTCTCCCTTTCCCAATACGGAGTCGGCAAGCTCCTTTGCGAGGATTAAATATTCAACCTTCCCGTCCTTAACCGCCCTGAACTTTGCGTACTCAAGTGATGGATGAACGGCAACGGCCATGTTGGCTGGAAGTGTCCAGGGCGTGGTGGTCCAGATGACGATGTAGGTGTCCTTCTCCCCCTTTACGGGGAACTTGACGTAGATTGAGGGGTCCTCCTCATCCCAGTACTCCACCTCAGCATCAGCCAGTGCCGTTTCACAGCGGTGGCACCAGTTAACAACCATCTTCTTCCTCTCAAGCAGCCCCCTCTCGTGAGCCCTCTTGATCGCAAACCACGCAGCGTTCATGTACTCAGCCTTGATGGTCATGTAGGGATTCTCCCAGTCCATCCAGACTGCGAGGCTCTTGAACTGCTCCGTCATGGCGTCTTTGTTGGCCAGAGCGTAGTTCATACACCTCTCGATGAACTTATCAATTCCAAAACTCTCAATGTCCCTCTTTGTTCTGAATCCAAGCTCCTGCTCCACCTTAACTTCAATTGGCAAACCATGCATGTCCCAGCCCGGAGTGTCTGTGGGAGCAAAGCCCATCATCCTCTTGTAGCGCAGAATGGTATCCTTCAGAACTTTATTCCACGCAGTTCCCAGATGAATCCTTCCTGTTGTGTAGGGTGGGCCATCAACGAAGTAAAACTTTCTTCCACCTTTCTCCTTAACTTTTCTGTAGATGTCATTATCCTCCCAGAACTTGAAAATTTCAGATTCCACATCCTTCGGTGAGTATTTAGCGGGAAGCATGAAACCTGAACAGCCGGTGGATTAAAAAAGTTATCAGCTTTCCTTTCCGGAATTTTGACATGCAAAAGCATATACCATCATGGTGGGGCAGCAAAAATTAGGAGGGATAGTAGGCTGAAAAATAAGGGTTTACATGACAATTAAAGTTTAATACCTTCCCTCACTCTCCCTCCATGGACGCTGTAATCTATGGCTTCGGGCCGATAGGAAGGCTGATTGCTGAATGCTGTGCCAAGAGAGGAATAAACGTCGTTGGAGCTGTTGACATCAATCCAGAGCTGAAGGGGAGGAAGTTGAGTGAATTCGGAATTCAGTCTGACGGCGTAATCAGCGACAGGCTGGAATTTGAAGGAGACGTTGCCTTCCTCTGCACTGGCTCCTACCTCGACAGAGTTTATCCCCAAATCGAGGAGTGCCTGAGAAAAGGATTCAACGTTATAAGCACCTGCGAAACCCTCAGCTATCCCGGCTATCGCTATCCTGAGCTTGCTGAAAAAATCAACAGCCTTGCGGTCGAGAATGGAAAAACTGTCCTTGGAACGGGCATAAACCCCGGCTTCCTCCTTGATGCGCTGGTGGTTTTCCTCTCCGCCCCCTTCACGGAAGTTGAGAGGATAAAGGCTGTAAGGTGCATTGATACGTTGAAGAGGAGAGAGCCCTTCCAGAAGAAGGTGGGAATTGGCCTGAAACTTGAGGATGCAGAGGAGAAGCTTGAGAAGGGGGAGATTACCGGGCATGTTGGCTATGCGGAGTCTGTGCTTCTAATCAGTGAGGCCCTTAACTTCTCTCCTGACGAGGTAAGGGAGGGGCAGAAATTTGTGCATGATAGCGGAGAGGTTCTTGGAGCCATAGGCTACGGAAGTGCTTTGAAAAATGGGGAGGAGAAGATAAGGATTGAATTCCACGCCTACGCCAATGCAGAAGAATACGAGAGAATTGAAATTTATGGCGACAATAGCATCATCTGGACGTCAACGGGAACAAAGGGCGACCTTGGAACAGCTTCAGTTGCAGTCAACCTTGCAGAGGCTGTTGTTAAAAGCGAGGCAGGCCTCAAAACAATGGTTGACCTGATACCCTTCAGGGGAAAAATAAGGTAAAAAATTACTGGAGCAATCCCTTTTCTTTATAGTACTTCTCTGCTCCGGGATGCAGCGGGATTGGCATGCCCTCAAGGGCAGTTTCGAGTGTTATGTCTGCAGCCCTCTTGTGTGCAGCCTCAAGAATATCTCTGTGCTCGAATATTGCCTTGGTAACCTCGTAAACGAGGTCCTCTGGCAAATCAGCGTTGGTGGCGAGCATTGCAAGGACTGCTACAGTCTTAACGTCCTCGTCAACACCCGGATAGGTTCCTGCTGGAATGGTAACCTGAGTGTAGAAGGGATACTGCTCCTTCAGCTTCTGGTAAATCTCGTCCGGAACTTCGACAATCGCCACCTCTCTGACTGCAGCAACATCGCTGACGGCAGAGGTTGGGATTCCCGCAACGATGAATCCGGCATCAATGGTTCTGTCCTTGAGGGCATCGGCAACCTCCTTGAAGTCGAGATACCTGATGTCTGTGTTGCTCTCATCAATGCCTGCTGCATTCAGAATCTGCAGTGCATCAACTGCCGTTCCAGAGCCGGGAGCACCAACAGCAACCTTCTTGCCCTTCAGGTCGTAAACGGTCTTAATTCCGCTCTCCTTTAGCGTCACAATCTGGATGATTTCTGGGTAGAGTGTTGCAACGCCTCTCAGCTTGTCAATCTTGTTGTCCTTGAACATCTCGATTCCATTGTAGGCGTAGTAGGCAACATCGTTCTGCATAAGTCCAAACTCAGCCTCACCGGCTCCAACCTTTCTCGCATTGACGACTGAGGCCCCGCTCGTCACAGCAGTTGCCTTAATGCCGGGAGCGAACTCAGTTATGGCCTGGGCCATCGCTCCTCCGATTGGGTAGTAAGTTCCCGCAGAACCGCCTGTAAGAATAGTTACCTCTCTCACCTCAGCCACCGTAGTTGTTGCCGCCGGAGTTGTCGTTTTCTCCTCACTTGGCTGCTGTGCGCATCCCAAAATCAGGGCTGCAAGAAACAGAACAGCCACAATCTTTTTCATTCTACCACCTCATTATGAAGACTGTATTGCTGTTTTAAAAATATTATTGTGAAAACCACTAAACCCACAACCTTTGCAGTCCAGTCGGGGAAGAGTAGCAAAGCCCCAGCAGCTATTGCAATAAGGCGGTAAGCTTTGCTTAAAGGCTTGGTTATGCAACCTATGGTGCCCGCATTTATCGCCATTATTCCAAGCATTACCGTAGCAAGTAGAATTAGAAGATTAAAAACGTCAGCGGGAGTTTTAACGCCTATGAGCAGCAAAGCTGGAGAGAAGATGAAGAGGTAGGGGACGAGGTACTTCCCTATCCCTATTTTAACGGCATTGATTCCCGTTTTCCATGGATCACCGCCAGCAATTGCGGAACCGGCGTAAGCTGCGAGGGCTACTGGCGGTGTGAGGTCGGCGGCTACTCCAAAGTAGAAAACAAACATGTGGGCTGGGAGAACAAGCTCTGGATAGGTTTCGAGGAACTCTCTCACTGGCATCCCGTAGCCCTGCGCCATGAAAGTAATAATGGCTGGAGCGGCAATTGTGCTGGTGATGATGTAGTTTGCCGTTGTAGGCACACCCATTCCAAGAATTAGGGAGACGAGCATTGTTAGGGCAAGTATTATGGGCAGGTAGCCGTGAGAGAGGGCTATGGCAGCAGCAGCGATTTTGAATCCCAAGCCAGTTAGAGTTACAACCCCCACGATGATTCCTGCCGAAGCGCATGCCATCGCAACGGTTGTTGCACTCCTCCCACCGTGCTCTAAGGCTGAGAGGATGTTGAGAATGGAACCCTTCAGGACTTTACCAAGCGGTTCCCTTTGCTCTGCAGGCTTTCTGTAGTTCATTATCAGCGGTTTCAGAATCATTATGGCTATAACCGCATAAATGGAGTAAACTCCAGCAAGAATTGGCGTGTAGCCGCTGACCAGCATGTAGATGATTATGAAGAGTGGGACGAGGTAGTACCATCCCCCCTTCAAAACCTGAAGGGGTGAGGGGAGCTCTTCTCTGCTCAATCCCCTCAGGTTCTCCTTTCTCGCCTCAAAGTCCACTGCAGAGAAAACACCAAAGAAGTAGAGGAAGGCTGGGATGATTGCCGCATAAACGATGTTTATGTAGGGCATTCCAACGAACTCGGCCATTATGAAGGCTGCAGCCCCCATGATGGGCGGCATTATTTGCCCTCCAGTTGATGCAGCGGGCTCCACCGCACCTGCAAACTCTGGCTTATACCCAACCCTCTTCATCAGCGGGATGGTGAATGCCCCCGTTGTGACCGTGTTGGCAACGGAGCTTCCAGAAATCGTTCCCATGAGGGCTGACGACACAACCGCAGCCTTCGCAGGCCCTCCAACCATCCAGCCAGTTAAGGAGTAGGCGAGGTCTATGAAGAACCTACCCGCCCCTGACCTTTCAAGGAATGCGCCAAAAATAACGAAAAGGACTACGAAGCTCGAAGAAACGGCAATGGGTGTGCCAAAAATCCCTTCCTTGGTGTAGTAGAGGTGCTCAAGAATCTGCTTCCAGTCGTAGGAGGGGTGGGAAAGAACACCCGGCAGCGAGGCACCAAACTTGGCGTAGAGGATGAAGATTATCGCAACAACCACGAGAGCAGGATTCACAACTCTTCTTGTCGCTTCAAGGACGAATATAACAGCGAGAACTGCTATGAAAAAATCGAAGGGAGTGTAGCCGATGGCAGCCCTGAAGAGCAGTTCCTTGTAGTTCATCGCCAGATAAAATGCTACATAGAATCCTACCGCTGCGAGAATAAAATCGTAAAAGGGGATCTTTGTTTCAGTTCTCTTCTTTGAGAGGGGGTAAATCAGGAAGGCGAGGGCTATGGCAAAGGCGAGGTGGACAGATTTAACGATGTCGTGCTGAAGCAACCCGGTAAAGGAGCCGTTGATGACGTGAAAGGTTGAGAATACAATTGCCACGGCAGAAACTATCAACGCATATCTCCCCTTCAAATCGCGCTCGTGAAGGAACTTCTTCTCAAGCTCTGTCACGTCCACCTCCGCCTCACCCATCAGCACCACCTCTGCAACGCTGCCACCAAGGGGCTAATTCTCACGACCTTTATTTCCAGATAGCTGCCAAATTTGTCAAGGGAAATGCTCTTCCCATCCACCCCAAGGCTGTAGTGGTTTAAAGGATTTGTGGAGATTCTTAACACTCCAATGCGTCTTTTAATCGCATACTCAAAGCCCTCATCAGTGGTTGTGAAATTCTCTGTGCTGGGCAGCCCCCAGCCCGCAGACCTGACGAGAGTTTTGTAGAGGTAAATTTCCCCATTCTGGACATAGAAGAAATCAACCTCCTTTGAAAGCTCCACAGAGTGGATAAAAGATACAGAGAAGTTTTTAGCTGGAAGTATGCAGCTTTCGCTGCCGGAAATGAGGAGGTAATCATTCTGGTGGGCGAGAGAGAGAAGGATGATGGATGAAACAGCAAAGATGATTGCAGCAGTTGCAACCAGCTTCCCCATGACTAAGGTTTGAGAGCGCTGTAAATTTCTTTCCTCTTCTCAATAAACTCCTCCGAGTTTCTGTCCCTCGGCTTTTCAATGTCAACCTCAACGATTCTCAGGACTCTTGAAGGTCTCGGGGAGAGCACAACCACTCTGTCAGCCAGATAAACAGCCTCATCAATGCTGTGGGTAACAAAAACGACCGTTTTTCCCTCAACAATTCTGAGAAGTTCCTCCTGCATCCTCTCCCTCGTTCTCGCGTCGAGGCTGGCAAAGGGCTCGTCCATGAGCAGAAGGTCGGGATTCACTGCTAAAGCCCTCGCAATCCCCACTCTCTGCCTCATTCCTCCACTGAGCTGCTTTGGGTAGTAGTTCTCAAACCCCCTCAGCCCCACGGCATCTATAATCTCTCTCACAACTCCACCATCCTCAATCCCCGAAGCTCTCAGGGCGAAGAGAATGTTTCCGTAAACTGTTTTCCACGGCAGAAGCCTGTCGTCCTGAAAAACGAAGCCCATTCTCGCTCCACCTGCAAACTCCACCCTCCCCCCATCCGGCTTCTCAAGACCCGCTATAATCTTGAGAATTGTCGTTTTGCCACACCCACTCTCCCCAATAAGGCAGACAAACTCCCCCTTCTCAACGCTGAAAGTCACCCCGTCAAGAACCCTCAGATTTCCGTAGCTTTTCTTCAGCCCCTCTACAATTAGCGCCACGGCATCACCCACCTCTCAGCCCTCAGAAGCAGCCAGTTCATCATGTACCCAATAATTCCAATCATCGCCATGCCCGCAACAATTTCAGCAGTCCTCCCGCCAACATTGTACATTACCATAATGAAGTAACCCAAGCCCTCTCCGGAGGTAGCAATCATCTCTGCTGCAATGATGCTCATCCATCCCACACCGAGACCAATTCTGACACCGCTCATAATCCCCTGCAGGGAGTGTGGTACGACTATGTCCGTGATTATTAGCCTTTCAGGAGCCTTGAAGACCTCGGCCATCTCCAAAAGCTCCTCCGGGACATTTCTTGCGTAGTCAAAAACGGAGATGAAGCAGGGGAAGAAAGCTCCAACAAAGACTATGAAAATCTGGGAAACTTCAACGGTATTGGGCAGTGGAGCAAAGATTATGTAGGCGAGCGGAATCCAAGCCAAGGGGGGTATGGGGCGCAAAGCCTCAACTGCGGGTGCAATAAACTCCATAAGCGTTCTGTTCCACCCCGAAATTATTCCGAGAGGTACTGCAATAGAGAAGGCAAGAAAAGAGGCCGCAAGAACTCTGAAAAGACTCGCAACAGCGTGCTGAACGAGGGTCTTGCCAAGAACCGGCTCTGGGTTAACAAGCAGCGTGAAAAAAACCTCCGCAACCTCGTGGGGGTGGGGGAGGTCGGTTAGGGCGGAAATCAGATACCAGGAAAAAATGAGTACAAACGCTCCCTTCAGCCTCATGTCGTTATCTCCAGCCCCGCCTTTTCAGCTGCCATTCTGAGCAGAAAGTCCTGAACTGTTCCAAAGCCCGGAATGGCAACCTTCTTCCCTGCAAGCTCTTCTATGCTGCTGGCACTCCTCGCAACAATAGCCGAGCCCTCGCTGTTCGCCCCCGCAATTATGCTAATTCTGACGTCATCGTTTACTCTCTTCAGTGTTGCAGGAGCCCCTCCAAGATAGCCCGCGTCGATTTCCCCGTTCTTGAATCCCTCCATCTCCACAACACCGTTGGCAAACTCCTTTGCCTCAACCTTCAGCCCCACCTGGTCGTAGTAGCCCTCCTTCATCGCCACGTAGAAGGCGAGCTGGTGGAGGTCAGCTGTGAGATACCCCATTCTCACACTCCTGTTCACCTTTTCCGGAATCCAGCTCTCGTTTTCTGCAAGCTTGCTGACAACGTAGTCATAGACATCCCTGTAAAGAAAATCGCGGAGGAACTCATCCTCACTTTTGTAACCAAGCTCTCCAACATCCTTCTTGAGGTAACCACCCTTTTTGAGGTTTTCGTAGTACTTCACGAACTCCCCTTCATCAGGATACTCGATGAACTTGATTCTCGTCAATGCTTCTTCCACGACCTCCTTGCTTTTTCCCGTAAACTCCATTGCGTACTGTAAAACCTTTTCCCTGTTCTCAGGGTCGTTTATGAACCTGGTTGCCTTCACATGTGCCCAGACGATTGCTGTAACTACTGCCCTATCATCTTTTTCAGCAGTTGCAACGACGCAGCACGGATGATTCGGCCATATGTCGGCAGAAGTTGCTATTATTTTACCGTATCCCTTAACAACCGCCTCACTAACGAAAGGCTCCCAGGCTACGAAGGCGTCAATTTCTCCGAGCTTCAGCTGCTCAACCATATCCCTGGGAGACATCGTGACCACTTTCACCTTCTTGTCCTCAACCTGTGAGCATCCGGAAAGCATGATTGCCGAGGCTAGCAGCAGAATCAGCAACCTCTTCATAAAATGCGTGGAGGAAGCGGAAATTTTAAATTTTCCCTTTTGAAAATTCGTAGTCCAAAAGGGAAAAATTTTAAAGGATTATGCTCTTTTATGGTTATGATATACCGCCTTGCCGAATGCATTGCGAGGGGAGAAGATTTCGGAAGTTGCCTCCAGAAATTGCTCGATGAGAGGGGAATGCATCCCTCCGAATTTGCAAAGAGGGCGAACATCCCTTTATCCTCTCTCTACAAGATTTTAAAGGGGAGCAAGCCCAGATACGACAACATAACAAGGATTTTTTCGGCACTTTACGAAAAAAAGGGGTTTGTGGCGTTGATCGCAGCAAGATACGTTTTAGAAGAACTTAAATTCGGGGAAAAAGTCAGGGTTTATCCCGTTTCGACTCTTGAGGATGCAATAGTTGCCGTTGTGAGGGCCGAGAAGGATGGTGCGAGGGCGATAGTCTGCGCCCCCATACTCAGTAGCCTCGCAGAAAAAGTTGTTGACGTGCCTGTGATAACAATTAAGCCCGGAAAAAGCGTAATTGAGGCTGTAGAGGCAGCCATGAAGCTAATATAGCTAAACACCTCTCAGCGTCTCCCTAACGTAAAGCTTCACGCACCTTCTGTTCTCAATCAGGTGGAGAAGGATTGCCGCAACTCCAAAAATCGCCGCGTAGGTGTGCACATCCTGCCAGAACGACTTCTGGAATCCGAGAATTACCAGCTGCCCTGATTTTGGCCCGTGAGGCCAGAGGTAAAGCAGTATTCCGGTAAAGGCTATAATTACTCCTGAAAGCACCATGAAGTAGAACAAAACCAGCCGTCTGATTTTTGCGAGCTTCATGCTTTTTCTTCTCAGTCGCATTTTTAACTCTTCTTCAGAAAAATTTAAATTAACGCAAAATTAGGCAGCAAGGTATGAAGCAGCAGGTCGAAGTGAGACAGCTCAGAGAGGGAGGTTATGTGGTTATTGATGATGAGCCTTGCGAAATCCTCAGCATCTCCGTCAGCAAGCCCGGAAAGCACGGTGCGGCTAAGGCGAGGATCGACGCCATAGGCATCTTTGATTCGCAGAAGAGGAGCATCGTGCAGCCGGTAACGGCAAAAATCTACGTGCCCATTGTGGAGAGAAAGAGGGCGCAGATAATCAGCGTTACGGGAAACGTTGCACAGCTCATGGACCTCGAAACCTATGAAACCTTTGAACTTGAGGTTCCCGAAGAACTCAAGGACAAAATGGAGCAGGGAAGAGAAGTCATTTACCTTGAATCTCTCGGAAAGAGAAAAATTGAAAGAATGGCTTAATGCACATCGATTCCTACTTTTCCCTTTCAAACTGCGATGCCGAGGAGGCTGAATACCTAATCTACGGTATCCCCTACGACGCAACTCAGTCGTTCAAGCCTGGCTCTCGCTTCGCTCCCAACGCGATAAGAGAGGCAAGCTGGAATCTGGAGTCCTATTCGAACCTTTTTGACGTGGAGCTTTCGCTGGTCAAAGTGGGCGATGCGGGCAACATAAACTGCGATGGCGGTTTTGAGCAGATTGTTGAGAGAACGAAGGAATTTCTTGGTGAAGTTGAGGGTTTTCCCGTAGCCATTGGTGGAGAGCACTCAATCAGCTTTGCAGCAACGAGCAAGTTCAGAAAAGCGTGCTTCGTCGTTTTCGATGCGCACTTTGATTTGAGAGACGAGTTCGATGGGGACAGGTTCAACCACGCCTGCACAACGCGGAGAATCTTTGAGAGCGGGATGCGGGTGGCAATTTTCGGCGTCAGGAGCGGTATTAAAGAGGAGAAGAGGTTTGCGGAGGAAAACGGAATAAAATACCTCCACGCGTGGGACTTTGAGGTCGAGAAGGCGGTTAAAATGGTGGAGGACTTTGACAAAATCTACGTTTCCCTTGACGTGGACGCTTTCGACCCCGCCTTCGCTCCCGGCGTTTCAACGCCTGAGCCTTTTGGTTTGAAGCCTATAGATTTTATTAGGTTTTTTGCAGGCATAGCAGACAGAGTTGTTGGTTTTGACGTTGTAGAGGTTGTTCCCGACTCGAACAAGGTTACTCAGACTCTCGCTGCGAAAATCATACTTGAGGCCATTGCGGCAAAGGTCAGGTGTGATATTCCGAAATAAAAGCTTTCAGCATCGAAATTCAGGCTCATGTGAGGCTTAAAGCAATTATACCGTAAAAACTTTTGCACATTTTGACAATCTTCGACTCAACCAAGAGCGGAAGGATTTTATAAACTACCACAACCTTCCGCTATGCAGTACGAGAAGGTCAAACCTCCAGAGAACGGAGAAAAGATAAGATATGAAAACGGCAAACTCATCGTTCCAGATAACCCCATCATCCCGTATTTCGAGGGAGATGGCATAGGCAAGGATGTGGTTCCAGCTGCAATCAGAGTTCTCGATGCCGCTGCTGATAAGATTGGCAAGGAAGTCGTCTGGTTTCAGGTTTATGCTGGGGAGGATGCCTACAAGCTCTACGGCAACTATCTGCCTGATGACACTCTGAACGCCATAAAGGAGTTCAGAGTTGCCTTAAAAGGCCCTCTCACAACCCCCGTTGGAGGTGGCTACAGGAGTCTAAATGTCACAATCAGACAGGTTCTCGACCTCTATGCCAATGTTAGGCCAGTTTACTACCTGAAAGGCGTTCCAAGCCCGATAAAGCATCCTGAAAAGGTCAACTTCGTTATTTTCAGGGAGAACACCGAAGACGTTTACGCTGGCATTGAGTGGCCGAGGGGTAGCGAGGAAGCCCTTAAGTTAATAAGATTCCTCAAGAACGAGTTTGGTGTCACCATAAGGGAGGACTCTGGAATCGGAATAAAGCCGATCAGCGAGTTTGCCACCAAGAGGCTTGTCAGGATGGCCATCAGATATGCAATAGAGAACAACAGGAAAAGCGTGACTCTCGTCCACAAGGGCAACATAATGAAGTACACGGAGGGAGCCTTCAGGGATTGGGGCTACGAGGTGGCAAAGCAGGAGTTTGGCGAGTACTGCATAACAGAGGACGAGCTCTGGGACAAGTACGGTGGGGAGCAGCCTGAGGGCAAGATCGTGGTGAAGGACAGGATTGCGGACAACATGTTCCAGCAGATTCTGACGAGGACAGATGAGTATGACGTCATTGCCCTGCCAAACCTCAATGGTGATTACCTCAGCGATGCTGCTGCTGCCCTGATTGGGGGACTTGGAATAGCTCCGGGCAGCAACATAGGTGATGGCATTGGCGTCTTCGAGCCTGTGCACGGCTCTGCACCGAAGTACGCTGGCCAGAACAAGGTCAACCCCACAGCCGAAATTCTCACAGGAGCGCTGATGTTCGAGTACATCGGCTGGAAGGATGCGAGCGAGATGATAAAGAAAGCTGTGGAGATGACGATAAGCAGCGGAATTGTTACCTACGACATCCACCGCCACATGGGCGGGACGAAGGTAGGAACGAGGGAGTTTGCAGAGGCTGTGGTTGAAAACCTGCAGTCGCTATGATTCAGATTTACGGCGCGGGAATAGCAGGCACCTACCTCTACCACCTTTTATCCTCTGAGGGATTTGAGGTTGCTATCTACGACAAAAGAAGTGAGCCTGACTGTAGATGTGCTTGGGGAATAGTTTACAGCGAAGCCAAGAGCTTTTACTCCGACATCGGCATCAACTTCGACGATTACGTGATTCTCAAACCAGAATACGTCGTCGCCAACGGAATCTGGCTGAAGAACAGGGACATAGTAATGTTCGATAAAAAATCTCTCCTTGCTGACCTCTGGGTTGAGATGAAGAAAGCCGAGAATCCTGAAATCATTGTCGATGCCACTGGCTCCTCCAGGGCCTTTTTGCCTAAGATTGCTAACGATAGAGTTCTGCCGACTGTTCAAACCACCGAAAAGCACGATGTTGAGCCAAACCTCTACATCCAGATGGAAAGAACAGGCTACGCGTGGGCCTTTCCCCTTGGCGACGGATGGTGGCACATTGGGGCTGGGAATGTTGAAAAGGGGGAAATTGAAAGGCTGCTGAATGAGCTTAGAGCTAAATACGGCTTTAATCCCACAGATTCAACATGCAGGTGTACGGGCAAAGTAAGAATGCTCCCGCCCTCGCGCTGCAGACCCTTCATCAGCGGTAACGTTGTGGGAGTTGGTGAGGCAATAGGCTGTGTTAGCGGTGCGGGAGAGGGAAACGCCCCTGCCCTCGCATCCGCAAAAATTCTTGCCGAATGCATGATAAATTCTGAGCTGGATAAATACGAGGAGAGGATTCTGAAGGAGCTTGAGTGGATTGAGAACGAGCAGAAGTTTGTGGATGCAATGCTCAACAACAACCGCCTAACCGCCCTAAAACTTCTGCCCAAAATCATAGCAGTTGAGAGCAGGAGAACAGTTAAGCACTCCCTCAGTGAAATCAGGAAGCTCATAGGGCTATGAGAAGGTTCAAGTTCCAATACAAGGAGACCATTGTAACAATTCTAACCGAGAACGAGGAATTATACAAAACGGCTGTGAAGGCCATCCTTGAGGCGAGGAGCGAAATTGAGGACTACATTTTGCACAATCCTGACTTCTTCACCAGCTACGAGCCGATTGAGTGCTCAGGAGGAGAAATCATAAACAGAATGTGCAACGCTGCAAAAATTGCAGGAGTGGGGCCGATGGCGGCAGTTGCGGGCACCATTGCGGCATACGCAGTTGAAAAAATGATTGATGCTGGAGCAAAGCTTGCTCTCGTAGATAACGGAGGAGATATAGTTATCCACTCCGACAGAGAGCTGCTGGTTGGAATTTACCCCTCAAAACTCGCCTTCAAAGTTCCTCCAGTCGATTATCTTGCCATCTGCACTTCCAGCGGTAAAATTGGCCACTCCGTTAGCTTTGGCAAAGCGGATGCAGCCACTGTTGTTGCGAGAGACGCAAGCATTGCCGACGCCCTCGCCACTGCTCTCGGGAATTTGATAGGGGATTTTGGGAAAAAGGAGCTTGAAAAGACCGTTTCAGAGTTTTACGGCAAGTATTCTGACTTTGTTGAAGGAATTCTTGTCGTGAAAGATGAGCTGGTAGCCTTAGCCGGCAATCTCCCATCCCTCACTTTTGCCGAATCCAAGGAGGATTTGATAACCAAAGGTTGAATTACAACTATTGATAATTGCTTATATTTTTACGATTACAATCATTATGAGTAACAGTTAAATAGCATGAGGACAAGACATTATCATGAAGTTGATGATTACCATAATAATGAGAACTGATAGGAGGTGAGGAAAATGGTAAGCGAGGCAGAGTTCATGGCGGCACTTACAAAGTTTGCTGAGACCTCAGCAACAGCCAGTGCTGCTGCAGATAGAGTTATAGCGGTGGCGAACGTTGATGCCAGCAGGATTGCGGATGGGTTCAACGCCCTTCTCGGATGGACAATGAAGATTGCAACGCTTCTGCTTGAGGAAATTTCCAAGAATCCCTCGCTAAAGGCTGAAATGGCCGAATCTCATCAAATGCTCTTCGGCAATCTCGGTACAATAGTTCCAGCGCTGCTAAAATTCGGCCCCTACATTAACCAGATTCTGGGAAACTTCAGCCTTTCGCTTGGCAAGCTGTTCGGAATAGTTTTGGCCTTCTGACTATCTTTTAGGGGAAAAGTATTAAAGCCTCTTTTGAACTTTAATTCATGGTAATCGGAGTAACTATGGTCAACGTTGCTCCTGGAAAGGAGAAGGATGTCTATCTCGCGGTTAAGGGCAAAAAAGGCGTTCGCGAGGTTTACCATGTTTTTGGCGAGTTCGATTTTGTTGTAATAATCGAAACCAGCAGCTTGTCTGAGCTGAACAAGCTCGTTGACGAGATAAGAGGTATTGAAGGGGTAACGAAAACACAGACGGTGATAGGAGCCGAGATATGAGCGGAAAGCACAGGGAAATAAGCGTAGCTGAGTTCTTCGAGAAAAACAAGCATATTCTGGGCTACTCAAATCCGGCAAAGGCGATTATCACCGTTGTTAAAGAGGCTGTGGATAACGCCCTCGATGCGTGTGAGGAAGCGGGAATTCTGCCAGACATCTTTGTTAGAATTTCGAAGGTTGATGACCATTTCAAAATCGTCGTTGAGGACAACGGTCCCGGCATTCCCAGGGAGCAGATTCCCAAGGTTTTCGGAAAGCTGCTTTACGGCTCCAGGTTCCACGAAATAAGGCAGAGCAGGGGTCAGCAGGGAATCGGAATTTCCGCAGCCGTTCTCTACGCCCAGCTTACGACGGGGAAGCCCGCGACGGTCATCTCGAAAACGCCCGATGAGGATAGGGCGAAGAAGGTGGTTCTCTACATCAACACAAAGAAGAACGAGCCGGAGATCGTTGAGGAGGGCGAAGAAGAGTGGTACCTGCCAAGCGGCACAAAAATCGAGCTTGAAGTTGCAGGCAACTACGTCAGAGAGAGGAAGCAAAGCGTCTACGAGTACCTGAGGGAAACCTCAGTTATAAACCCGCACGCAAAGATTACCTTTGTTGAGCCCGACGGTACGATAAACGAGTTCAAGAGGGTGACGGACGATATCCCGCAACCACCGAAGTCCATCAAGCCCCATCCGCACGGAATAGAGCTCGGAACGCTGATGAGCATGCTGAAGTCAACCAGAGCGACGACGTTGAGGAGGTTTTTAAAGGAAGAGTTCGTGAGGGTTGGCGAAAAGATTGCCGACGACGTTTTGAGAAAGGCGGGGTTCAGCGGTGATGAAACACCGCAGGAAATGGGGAGGGATGACGCTGCCAAGCTGCTCAACGCCTTTCGACAGACCGACTTTCTTCCTCCACCTACGGACTGCCTCTCTCCAATAGGGGAGGCAATGATCGCAAAAAGCCTGATGGCCGAGTTCCAGCCGGAGTTCGTGTACGCTGTAACAAGAAAACCGAAGGTTTACTCCGGCCATCCGTTCCTCGTGGAGGTTGGACTTGCCTACGGTGGCGAGATAAAGTCGGAGAAGGTCACGCTTTTAAGGTACGCGAACAAGATACCCCTTCTCTACCAGCAGGGTGGCTGTGCTTTAACCAAAGCGGTTGAAAGCGTCAACTGGAAGTCCTACGGGATGGTCCAGAACAGGGGCGAGCTTCCGTCCGCTCCTGCGGTCATTCTCATACATTTGGCGTCAACAAACATCCCCTACACCTCTGAATCGAAGGAGAGCGTTGCTGCTATTCCCGAAATAATAGATGAAACCCGCCTCGCACTGCAGGAAGTGGGAAGGAGGTTGAAAGAGTACCTCGAGAGAAAGAGCAGGCAGCAAAAGAAAAAGAAAAAGGAGGAGATGATCGGAAAAGTATTACCTCTGATAGCGAAAAAGGTCTGCGAGATTCTTGAGAAGGAGCCTCTTGAAATAGACAGAATCGTCGCGAGGATAATGGGCTACCTCCACGTTGAGAGGATCGTGGAGGAAAGGGACGGTGTCAAGGTGGTGACAATAAGGGTATCCAACTTCACGCGCTCAAAGAAGAGCATAAAGCTCTACGAGATGTGCTCAGGGAATGTAGAGGCGGACGGAGCCAAGGTTTCCGGATCGGGTTACTCCACGGTTACGTGGAGCTTAGAAGTGAAGCCGGATGAAGAAGTAGAGGTGAGCTACAGGCTTAAAGGAAGGATAATCAACAAGAATCCGCTTGTTGAAGGGGTCGAGGAGGACCTGCTAAGCGGCGCAGAGGTCATGAATTTTGCTTAACAATGTCGAGAATGTCTTTGATAACTTTCAGAGCTTTTATACCCTTTTCGGTAAGCTCGTACCTGCCTTCGCTTTTGCTCACCAACCCAAGCTCGATAAGAGCCTTTAAACTGCGATCCACGATTCCGGGGTTGAGCCTCGTTTCTTCCATGATTTGGGAGAACTTTTTTGGCCTTTTTTCAAGGGAAAATATCACGAGATTAACACCGCTCTTCGACACAACCTTCAGAAACTCTTCAAGTTTTGTTAAGTCAGTCTCGTCTCCTTGCTCCACCAATACTTGTTTTCTCTTAGCATATTAAAAACCTTTACCGTGTTTGTGACATTCAACTACGAAACAACAAAGCTTAAAAGGCCTCCAGCCACTAAGCTCAAAATGTATGAAATTTGACGTCATAATTGTAGGGGCAGGACCTGGAGGGATGTTCGCCGCTTACAAGCTTGCAGGAAAGCTTAACACCGCCATTTTTGAAATGGGGAGGGATATTTCAAAAAGGAAGTGCCCGAGCGACCTTTCCGAGAGTTACTGCACGAAGTGTAATCCCTGCAACATAACCTCTGGAGTAGGGGGAGCGGGTGGTCTGTCGGATGGGAAGCTCAACTACGTCCACCCTGAGTATCCCTCAAGCTTCTCCGTCGGCGGCGATTTCGACTTTCTCGACCCCAACTACCTCATCGAGAAAATGAATGAGGTTGATGAGATCTTTCTCAAACACGGTGCGCCAGATGAGCTTTACGGCGACGACCTTGAAAAAATTGAAGATTTTCTTAAGAGGGCCAACGCCGCCGGAATCGAGTTCGTTCCCCTGAGGCAGAGGCACGTGGGGAGTGACGAGCTGCCCAAGGTTGTGAAAAGCATCGAGGACAAGTTGAAGAAGGAAGGTGTGAAGATTTACACCAGAAAAACCGTGGTTGACATAGACCCTGAGAGAAAGGTTGTGAGAACCGAAAAGGGCGAGGAGTTCGGTTACGACTATCTCATCATAGCTGTTGGCAGGAGCGGAGCGAGCTGGCTTGAAAAGTGGGCAAGAGATTACAACCTCGAGGTGGCGGAGAACTCCAAGGCCATAGACGTTGGCGTCAGAGTTGAGGTGCCCGCGTCGATCATGGACGACATAACCTCGGCAATCTACGACCCGAAGCTGAGGGTTATCACGAAAAGGCATGACGACTACATGAGGACCTTCTGCACATGCCCGAGGGGATGGGTGATTAGGGAAGATTACGGTGATTTCTGCCTCGTTAACGGACACAGCAAGGCCAAGGAAAAGAGCAGCAACACGAACTTTGCTCTGCTGGGCCACTATGAGTTTACCGAACCGTTCGACGAGCCAAACGAGTGGGGAAGGGATTTGGCGAGGATAACAACAAAGCTCGGAGGGGGAAATCCAATAGTCCAGAGGCTGAAGGACTTGAGGCTCGGAAGGAGGAGCACAGAGAGCAGGATAAAGAACAACAGGCTCGTTCAGCCAACACTGAAAACAGCAATCCCCGGAGACATCAGCCTAGCCTATCCGGGAAGGGCAATTGACGACATCCTCGATGCTCTTGAGAGGTTGGACAAGGTGATTCCAGGCGTTGCCGACGACTCCACGCTTCTCTACGCCCCCGAGGTGAAATTTTACTCTCTGAAGCTTAAAGTTGACGAGTGGATGAAGACGAACATACCCTACATCTACGCAATCGGCGACGGGGCGGGGGTTAGCAGAGGCATTGTTGGTGCTGCAGTTACAGGGCTGATTGCTGCAGAGGGCATACTCAGGGAAAGAGGGATGGAGTGAATGAGGTTCTGGGACATAAGAAGAGTTGAAAATGTCTCCCTGAACCTCCAGCTTGAGAATGGCAAACTGGAAAAGCCGAGATACAACAAATCGACCTCCAAAGGATTTAGAGTTCTCAAGAACGGATTCTGGGGGATTTTCGAGGGTAATGTCGCCGACGATGAAGGTTTAAGGCAGGCAGAGAAAAACGCCTTCACTCAGGGCGATGGAGATATAGAGGAGATCGCAACAAAAGGGCGCTACAGAATGAGGGTTAAGAGGGACCCGCAGGACATGTCCATCGAGGAGAAGGTGGAGCTGCTGAAAGACCTCGAAAAAATTATCAGAGACGTCTGCGTAAGCACGAAATTGGTCTACTTTGAGAACAGAAGAGTGCTGCAATACAGGGACTCATGCGGGTCGGAAGTTGAGTACGAGGTTTTGAGAACGGGAGTCTCCATAATGGGTGTGGGAAAGGGGAGAAGCCTGCAGTTTCTTTCAAAAAGGCAGATGAGGGTCGGCGGTTACGAGGTTTTAGACGGCGTCGATGAAAAAGCCTACGAAATCGTTGAGGTTCTTCCGAAACTCGTAAACGCCTTAGCTCCGCCCTCAGGCGAGATGAGCGTTGTTATGGACTCAAGCCTGGCTGGAGTGTTCGTCCACGAGGCATTCGGACATGCGGTTGAGGCCGACCACGTCCTTCAGGGAGCAACGGTGCTCAAGGGAAGGCTGAACGAAAAGGTAGCAGATGAGAGCGTTACTATAATCGACGACCCAACTCTTCCCGAATTTGGCTTCTTCCCCTTCGATGATGAAGGTGTTAGGGCAGAGAAAAAGGTTATTGTCGAGGACGGGGTTCTGAAAAGCTTCCTGCACAGCAGAGAGACGGCAAAGAAGCTTGGCGGTGTTGCGGGAAACGCGAGAAGCCAGGGTGTTGACGTACCAATCGTCAGGATGAGCAACACGTACATTGATACCCATCACTACAGCTTCGATGAGCTTTTGGAGGAGTGCAGAGATGGAGTTTACCTTGTGGGCTCGAGGGGTGGAGAAACCAATCCCGCAACGGGCTACTTCCACTTCAACGCCCAGTACGGCTACCTCATTAAGAATGGGGAGCTGGCTGAGATGGTCAGGGACGTTTCCCTGTCCGGAAACACTCTTGAAATACTGAGAAACGTGAAAATCGGTAGGGAGATTGAGTTCGACCCCGGATTCTGCGGCAAGGCGGGACAGCTCGTTCCCGTCTCCGACGGTTCTCCCCCTGTTTTGTGCAGAGCGACGGTTGGTGGGGCCTGATGGAGTGGGAGGTTTTCGAGTACAGAACAAAAGGTATAATGGCAGAAGTCGAGGCGGGAAGGCTCAAGATTGTCAGCTCCTACGTTGACAAAAGCTTCTCCGCAAGAGTGATTTTGAAAGGGAGAGTTGGTTTTGCATCCGCTTCGACGAGGGATGAGGCACTTTCTCTGGCGGAAAAAATCGCCAGAATCTCTGAAGATGAGCTTGAAGACTTCCCGAATGAAAAGCCTGCAAGTGTTAAGGGAATCTACGACAAAAGAGTGGAGGAGGCGGATTCGGAGCTTATTATGGAGGAATTTGAGAGGTTGAGGAGTGCCGTAGAAAAAGCGAACATAGCTTCAGCTACCATTGAGCATGCGGTGGAGGAGGTCAGAATAACCAACTCCTTTGGCCTCGATAGCCGTGAAAAGTCAACCTCGTCGTCCATGATAGTGGAGGCTGTTTTTGAGGGGGGAAGCGCTTACGAAGTTTGCGGGAGCAGAAGCATTGAGCTTGACATAGAGGGGGCTGCGAAGAAGGCCGAGGAGCTTGCAGTTGATTCGGCTAAAGCAATCAAAATTGAGGGTGGCACCTATGATGTCATTCTCCAGCCAATCGCTGTCCACCAGCTGCTCTCCAATACACTCTATCCCTCCCTCTCCGCCGAGAACGTCGAAAAGGGAAGGAGTGTAATCAGGCTCGGTGATGAGTTTGGAAGAATAACGGTTATCGATGACCCGACTGTTGAGGGGGGCTTAATGAGCTGCGGATTTGACGATGAAGGGGTTTCCGCAAGAAAGACGTTTCTTATAGACAACGGTGTTGTTAGAAGCTACTACACCGATTGGAAGCACTCCAAAAAGTACGGTGTGACTGGAAACGGATTCAGACTCGAGGAGAGCAGCTTTCCGGCACCAATGGTCAGCAACGTTGTTCTGGAGGTTGATGACGCTGATGACGACAACTGCCTTACAATCCACTCCTTAATCGGCTCCCACACCGCAAACCCCGTTAGCGGTGATTTCAGTCTGGAATGTAACAACGCCTACTTTGGGGAGAAGGCCGTTAAGGGGGCAATGATTTACGGAAACGTGTTTGAATTGCTTAAAAAAGTTGAAGGGGGCTTAGGTGAGCTAAGACAGATTGAAAACACAGTAACGAAGTCACTGCGCTTTAGAAGCGTGAGGGTCATCTGAGCATGTTCGTGATGAATATCGCAACGAACAGCAGGAAAACCAATGCTATTATCAGCAAAAGCACGTCTCTTGCCAGTCTTCCAAGCTTCAGCTTCTGCTCCCTTTCCATTACCTGAAAGTCGAGCGATTTGCTGCTGCTCTCGTATCCTGCCTTCCCCTTAAACCTCACCTCCAGCTTGTGCCTCCCCTTGTAGGGTGCGGGAAAGGCAAAGGTGAACATGCCATACTCGTTCGTTTCGGCCTTTCCAACTTCTCTGCCGTCCACATAAATGGTGACCTGAGCCCTTTCGAGGGGAATCCAGGATTTTTTCTCCTCGTCATAGTAGGTCAACCACCCCTCAACAGTAACAATTTCGTCCTCTGCTGGGGCTGCATCAAGGAAGTGCGCCGAAATTCTCGTTTTACGGGATGACAAATTTGAAGAAGACATACACTACCACCACCAAAATGAAAATGTGCTTCAAACCTGCCTCAATCCTTCCCTCCCCCATTTGGCCAGCCATTATGCCGGAGAAGAGGGCAACGAGCAACGAAGTTTGCATGAACGTGTCCTTAACAGCCCCAATGTCTATCTTTGAAGTGAACTGCGTAACCTCCACGGATGCAAAAACCGTGAGCATGTTCTGAATCAGGATGTAGGCAGTGTAGAGGAAAACGGCGAATGCAAGATAGATTATGATGGTGTACATACTCATCTGGGCCTTTATCCTGTCTCTTACCTCCACTTCCAGCTCCGAGTACATAGATGCTGTGTTCAGGGCATCTCTGATGCTCGGTGTTGACTCAATTGCCTTCACAAGCAAAGTTATGGCCTTCGCCACAATCTGGCTCCTGACTCTGCTCTCGATTTTTTCCAGGGCGGAGGTAATCAGCTCACCCCACTCAACCTCCCTCTTGATCTTCCTTATCTCCCTCCCCAGGACTCCGAGCTCGCTCTCCGAGAGGTGTCTCAGCGCCTCAACTACGTTCAACCCTGCCTCGTTAAGGGAGGCGAGTTGCTTCATGAACTCTGGAAGCTCCTTCTCCATTTTAGTGAGCAATCTATTCTTGTACTCGATGAACAGAATTGATGGAAGAATCACCATCGAAAGAGTGACGAAAATGAGCAGGTCTAAGTCCACCTTGCCGTAAAGATAAATGAAAACGGCAACAGCAGGCACGATGAGGTAGAAAGAGAGAGCGCGGAGCGTGAGGAGGTAAGGCTCCTCGGTAAAAGGCCTCTTCAGGAAGTTCAGAACTTTTTTTAGCCTCATCCTCCAAACGTAAATCTTGAATCCCGGTTCTCTGTCAGCGATCCTGAAGTAGATGTCCCTATCCCCCCTCTTTTTGTGCTCTGCAAAGCCCACGGGCTCACTTGGCATGGAGGACTTTATCAGCCACATGAGGAGGAGCGAGCCGAGAGGTATCATGGCAAACAAAACAATCTTGAACGTCTGCATCGCGCCTGAACCAACCATCTGGAAAACAACGAGGACTATGAGGAAGAAAAGCGGGGCGACGATGAAGAGGGCAAGGTATATCTCAGCGTATACCTGAAGGGTCTCAAAGAACAAAGTGTAGTAAGTCTCCCTTTCTGTGAGCAGCTGCTCGGACTTCGCACGGAGGTACTCCACAACATCTCCTCCACCCTCATAGACGTTGATGAAGTTCTCCAGGAACACCTTCAGCTTTTCCGATGGTGTTGTATCCGCAACGTACTTCATCGCCGTTATCATGTCGTACCCAAATATCTCCACAAGAGTGACTATTTTGTCGAATTCCCGGCTTATTTCGCCAAAAATTTCCCTGTTCTCCGCAACAAACCGAAATATCGAAATGAGAGGTACACCACCTTTCGCCATTCCCAGCATCATGTTCACAGCATGGGGTAGGGATGAGTCTATCTTGCCCCTTCTCACGTTGGTGATGTAGAAGGGATACGAGAGAATCAGGTACCTCGTGAAGCCGAAGGCGAGAACTGCGAAGCCCGTAATTAGAGCGAGTTCGAACTGCCAGTAGGGGATGACTGTGTTCCTTATGATTAAGGGTCCTCCGGGATTTATCACCTCCGAGACGAGAAAGCCGAGAAGAATGCCCGGAATAACGGAGAGAAGGGGGTAAAATAGGGCGATGGAGAGCAGTTCCGGCACCGTCATCCTCAGCCTCGCGCTTTCTATCGCTGAAGACAGCTCCGAGTAGCTTCCCGGTCTTCGGATGTATCTTTTCCTGTAAAATCTCCTCAGCGCCAATGGAGTGTAGAGGCTCATAGGCCTTCCTCCATTTTCGTCATAGCAAGCTCAGGATTGCGATAGTAGGCGTGGATATATCTCGTAACCTCTTTGTAGTTTCTGATTCCCCTTTTCAGCATGAGTTCAAGGTACCTCTTTCTGCTCAGCATTTCATCGTAAACCTCCTGAACGCTGACACCTAAGAAATCGGCCATCTTTTCAAGCTTCTTAGGCATGCTAACCTCAATGTGCTTATCCTCCTTAGGGTCCCACTTAACAAACTGGTTCACCAGAAGGTTTTTGTCAACAGGGTCTATGCCGAGGATTTCGTTAACCTCCTTCGTCCTCCTTAGCCTTGTGTTTCCCCTCACCCACATCGTCTGCACGAGAGCGATATCGAGGAACTGAAGCATGCTTCTCGGCACCTTAAGCGGCTCAGATTCGAGTCTGTAAACCATCTGGTTGATATCTCCGGCATGGAGTGTGGAGTAGCTCGCGTGGCCGGTAGACATAGCCTGGAAGAGCGTTTGTGCCTCCCTTCCTCTAACCTCACCCACAATGATGTAGTCGGGTCTCTGCCTTAGCGCAGCCCTCAGAAGGTCGTACATGTCTATTTCTCCCTCACCCATTCCCGTCCTCGTAACCTCTGCGATCCAGTTTTCGTGGTAGAGCTTTATCTCTCTCGTATCCTCGATGGAGACGACCTTTGCATCCGGGGGAATGAACATCATAATGGCGTTTAGCGTGGTCGTCTTTCCGCTCGCAGTCTCTCCCACAACGATTGCGGAGAACTTGTGCTCTATCGCCAGCCAGAGGTAGGCGAGAACTCCTGAAGGAACTGTTCCCTTTTCTATCAAATCTATGGGTGTGAGCGGTTCAATCGTGAACTTCCTTATCGTAAAACTTGAACCCCGAGGCGTTACTTCGGTGCCAAAGGTCGCCTGCAACCTGCTCCCGTCGGGAAGCGTGGCATCAACAATCGGATTTGCTATTGAAATGTGCTTCCCGCTTCTCTGCGTCAGCCTCAGAACCATCCTGTCAAGCTTTTCCTGATCAAGAACGATGTTCGTCTCCACATTTCCGTACTTCTGGTGGTATATGAAAATTGGAATGTTGTAGCCATCACACGAGATATCCTCAACATTGGTGTCCTCCATCAAGGGGTCTATCAAACCGTAACCGAAAAAGTCGCGGAAAAGGTAGTAAAGCATTCTCGAGTAGAAGTTGTCAGTAAAACTCACAGCGTACTCCTTGGAGAGCTTTTCAATCGCTCTGACAAGCACTTCTGCTCTCTCTTCCAGATCAACAGAGACGTCCTGCAGAACCAAAATTTTCTTCAGGTCATCGTAAAGGGCGGAGATTACTTCCGCCTCCTCGGAGCTTACAGTCGGTTCGAGAGCGTAATAGACGTTTCTGAACTCATCCTCGTTTTCAACAATTATGGCCTTTGTGAATGGTTCCTGTATCCAGTACTCTTCCACGATCCTGCTACCGCTACCGAACTCTGGTGTCTCAAGCAAGTCCTCACTCCTGATGTGCCTTCTAAGTATATCGTAGTGGTTTTTTGCCATTGACTAAATGTTATATTTCCCAAAATATATGCTTTTCTTGCAAATTTACAAGTCAGGCAGGTCCCAGCGGGGGCTGGGGTCGCCCCTTACGTACTTCTCTATCAGCTTCCTTTCGAGGTCAACGTCGTACAGGTTGGCAATTGAGATTACCATGAACAGCACGTCAGCAAGCTCTTCCTCAACGTTTTGGTTTTTTCTGACCGCCTCAGCAAGCTCTCCAACCTCCTCGAACAGCACCGCCAGCAGAAACAGAGGACCGCTACGCGAATCGGTCTCGTAGTACTTCTCCCTAAAAATTTTTTGAAAATCTTTTAGCTCCATAAAAAATCACTGCTGGGGCTCTCGCCCCACGCTTTTCGCCCACGTGTAGGCGAGGGTTCTGTAGAGGAGGTGGGCAAACTTTGAGTAGGGGGCGTAGGCAATCAGCGTAAACACCAGAACCAGGTGTACAAGGTACATGTAGTACGCCGCCACGCTACCCGCATACCTCAAAGCCTCAATGCCCACTCCTGTTAGACCAACTGCGAATATTGTGCCGAGGAAGAGCCAGTCGAAGTACGTTCCGTAACCTATTTTCTCGTTGCTGAATCTTGCCACAATCGCCCAAAGGGAGCCTGCTACCAGCAGCAAGGCTCCGAGGTTGCCCAGAACTTTCACAGGGTCAGTTGGTGGAAGAGCGAGTTCCTCAACTCCGAGACCGTAGAGATAGACTATGTCACCGAGAGTTGCGATGCCAAGGATGATGAAACCCCAGAAGATCATGAAGTGGGCAAAATAGCGGTATCTTGCCGTGCCGCACTCGGCAAACCGTGAGTGTTTAAGTACATCTATTATTGACCAGAAGAGGCACTCAATGAACCTTGGGCTTGCCCTAACCACTTCAAGCTCTGCGTTCTCGCCGAGCCTGTATTCGTAAACCTTCGAGACCTCAGAGTTTATCCCAGTCCAGAACCTGTAAGCCCCAATGGCCGCAATCAGCAGAGCCCATCCTCCAACCAAGAAGCCAGCTATCTCAACGTGCAGATGCGGAATGAAGTTTCCAATCACTATCTCCCCGCTGGGTATTTCCGGGCTGAAGGCCGCAAGGTAGGCTAACGTGAGGATGATTGGAATGGCAAAGTAGACGACTATTCCAGCGGGCTTCAACAGTATTTTGGCAAAAAAGTTTGGAAATGCGAGTTCCTGAATTACCTTGACCCTTATAGCTCCGAGAACCTCTCCGGGCTTTGCACCTCTCGGGCAATACTCGCTGCAGTCGTTGCACTGGTGGCAGAGCCAGACATCCGCATCCTTAATCAGCTTATCCTTCAGCCCCCACTGAGCCCATATCATCTCCTTCCTTGGGAATGGCGCCTCTTCGGGGCTCTGCGGGCATACGACGCTGCATGTTGCACACTGGTAGCACTTTCTAAGCGTCTTACCTCCAAATCCTATCACATCCCTGACGAACTGCGCATCAACCTCCATAGTCCACCTCAGAACCCCTTATACGGGTTCGCACCAATCTCCATGATCTGGTTGACGAAGTTGTCTATAATCTCTGTAATCTTGTCCCACTCGTTTATAGAGATTTCCACCACCTGCACTCTCTCCTTCTCCAGCATCAGCCTCTCAAGAGTCTCTGCCACATTCTCCATTCTTCTGTTGGCAAGCTCACTTCCCCTGATGAAGTGGCACTGGTAGTCCTCTCCGTACTTACATCCTACAAGCAGAATCCCATCAATACCCTTTGAGAGTGCGTCTGCGATAAAGACGGTGTTGACCGAACCGAGGCACCTCACCGGGATGATTCTGGCAAGCGGGCTCCACTTCTTTCCGTTCAGAGCGGACATGTCCAAAGCTGGCAAAGCGTCATTCTCGCAGGCGAAGACTATGAAGCGGAACTTGTCCTCAGCCCCCTCATCCCAGTTGGGATCAGGGACGTAGATTGACTTAACCGCTGACGCCATCTGGTCGATGCTGTAGGTCTTGAAGCTGATGATTCTCTCAGGACAGGCACCGAAGCAGATACCACATCTCTTGCATCTCAGAGGATTGGGCATTGGAGTGCCTTTCGCATCCTCATCAAGTGCACCGAAGGGGCACTCTTCAGTACACCTCTTACACTGAGTGCAGCGCTGGAGGAAGAACTGCGGGTAGTCGATATCTCCAGTCCTCGGGAAAGTCGTTTTACCTTCAGCAACGAGCTCAACCGCCTGAATCGCCTTTAAGGCTGCTCCCTTCGCATCTTCAATGCATGAGGCAATCTCCATTGGTGCCCTGACAGCTCCAGCAGCGTAAATTCCAAGCCTCCTGCTCTCGTAGGGGAAGCAGATGTAGTTGGAGTCGGGGAATCCGTACTTCAGCGTGGGAAGCTCAGGACCCTGCCTGTACTGCAGGTTAAGGATGTGTCCTGCCTGCTTGATTACTTCAACATCCTCCTCGCTCTTAATCAAATGCGGCTCGGAAATGTGCTTGTAAGGCACGGTCTTTTCATCCGGGAATTCTTCCTTTACCGTATAAAGTCCCTTCAGCGTTGAGACCATTCCCGTTGCGAGCACGATCAAATCAGCTTTAATTGCAATGTCCTCTCCAAGTAGCGTGTTGGTCACGACAACCGTCAGCTTTCCACCCTCTTCTTTGATTTCCTTGATGTCACCCTTCGTCAGGAAAATTCCATCGTCCTGCTGCATTTCCTTGTAGAAATCCTCCCAAAGTCCTGGAGTTCTCATGTCCTTGTAGATTATGAAGGCATTGCCATTGGTAAGCTCCCTCACGTACTTTGCCTGCTTAAGGCTCACGAGGCAGCAGACGGATGAGCAGTAAGGCAGGTGGTTCTCGTCTCTCTGCCCTGCGCACTGGATAAACACCACATTCTTCGCCTCGCTTCCATCAGACTTTCTGAGGATTTTGCCCTCCTTTGACATCTCCTCGAACTCAAGGTTTGTGACGACGTCGGCAAACTTCCCATAGCCAAGCTCCTCTAAAGCTGAGGCGTCGTAAGGCTTCCAGCCGGTTGCGACAACAATTCCTCCAACTCTGAACTGCACCTTCTCTCCATCCTTGTTTAGCACAACGTCGAACATTCCCGGCTGGCCGCTGATTGAGTCAATCTCTGCGGAGGTGTAAACCTCTATGTTTCCATTACTCTTTACCTCATCAATTAGCTGGAATACAGGATTCTCCTCAATTCTCGTGTATGGCGGCTCAACGGGCAGAGTTTTGTAGTATTTGGCCACCCATCCTCCGAGCTCGGCCTCCTTCTCCACAAGATGGGCTTTGTAACCCGCCTTTGCAACCTCAAGAGCGGCGGTTAAGCCTGTAACACCACCGCCAACGACGAGGATGTCCTTCGATACCTCCTCAATGTATGGCTCGGGCTTTTCAGCCTTCTGGGCTTTGGTGATGGCAATTCTCAGGTAATCCTCGGCAAGCTCCTGAGCGTGCTCATCAATGTCGTGACTCCAGACAACTCCCTCTCTGAGACTTGCCCTCTC
>LDZR01000623.1_pt1 | contig 42842 bp, 43 predicted proteins | sample 615371 | NCBI WGS metagenome assembly LDZR01 (sample SAMN03408294, study PRJNA278302) | terrestrial metagenome | isolation source: oil reservoir sample K2 | place: USA: Alaska, North Slope, Kuparuk formation | collected 2013
CTTCAAGATGGAAAGGAATGCGCTGTTCCCTCCTTTCCAATGAAATTACATAAACCACACAATCACTTCCAATCGTCTTTTGACGATAAAGGGATTATCCCTGTTGGTTGCTCATCCCCAATGTTAGACAGGCTTGTTATGTGCAGGTTACTGTCCCTACCCCTCAGGACTGTTTAGACCTGTACGACAGAGCCTGGAACTTGAGCAGCATCACAGGGTGTACCTGTCTAACGTAGCCACTTATGTGGCTGAAGGTAGTCAACCAGGCTTTTTTCAAGCCTCCGCTTCTACAAGCGGTGGGTAGTTGACAATATTGATCCTCCCTAAGGAATTATACAAGAAAAAAACAGCCCGAAGGCTGTTTTTCCTTATTTGGGACGATTCTTTTTCATCAGTGAGAAAAACTGCGGACCGGCCAGAATAAGAATAATCATGATAAAGAGAATTAACGAGATCGGTCTACTGAGAAACGGACCAAAATTACCTTTTGTTTTTATCAGCCCAACTCTAAGGTTATCCTCGATCATCGGTCCAAGGATTAGCCCGAGTATCATAGGTGCCAGTGGAACAGATATTTTTTCCAAGCAGTATCCTATCAATCCAAAGATTAACATTATATAGATATCAAAAAAACTATTTCTTATCGCATATGCTCCTATGATAGAAAAGAAGACAACAGCTGTTAGTACAATACCCGACCTTAGCCTCAAAATTAACGAGAAGGTTTTTATACCGAGCCACCCGATAGGTATTAACAGAATTTGAACCAGAATAGCGATTATAAAGAGCTGATTCACAAGCCCTCGTGATTCAGTAAATATCAAAGGACCTGGCCTCAAGCCATACATAAGCATTGCGCCCAAAACTATTGCTGTTATAGAATCTCCAGGAACGCCAAATACGAGAGCAGGAATCCACGTACCACCTATAGCAGCATTATTTGCACTTGTTGGCGCGATAACTCCTCGCAAACTACCTTTTCCAATGTTTTTGTCTCTTGATATGTTTTTTTCAACTCCGTAAGATACCCATGCTGCGATATCTGCTCCCGCTCCAGGAAGAGCACCTGTAAACGTACCTATGAATGAGCCCCTGATTAAAGTAAATATGTGTTTTCCTATCGATGAAAAGGCCTCTTTTATGCTGAGTTTTGATTTATCTTTAATAGCGGGAAGCTCTAAGTTTTCTGATCCAAGTTGAACTCTTTTCAAGACTTCTGAAAGCCCGAACAACCCTATCATCGCCGGGATAAAACTAACACCGTCCATCAGTTCGGTTATACCGAAAGTAAATCTCGGGTAACCAGTTGTAACATCTATACCTATAGTAGATATAAGTACCCCGATAACCGCTGAAACAAAACCTTTAATTGTATTACCTTTGCTCAGAACTGCCGCCATACTCAATCCGAATATACCGAGCCAAAAATACTCAAAATTTGTGAACTTGAGGGCAAATTTTGCCATTGGCGGAGCCACCATAATCAACAAGAAAACTCCTATTAGTCCTCCGAAAGAAGAACAAAGTAAATCAAGAGTCAGAGCAAGAGATCCCTTTCCTTTTTTTGATAGCTCAAATCCATCGAGAGTGGCTGCGCCAGAAGCGGGAGTACCAGGAATTCTAAGAAATGTTGCTGGTATGTCTCCAGCAAAAATAGCAGTAAAAGACACACCTAAAACCATGGCTAATCCAGCCAAAGGATTCATGTAATAAGTAATGGGAATTATCAATGCTACTCCCATGGTTGCTGTCAACCCTGGTATAGCTCCAACAAAAACACCAAAAACCATCGCAAGTATCAGTGGAATTATTACATCAGGACTGATTACTTGTAGAAATTGGTTCACTTTATTCACCTCACAAGAAGAGAAATCAGCGCTCCTTCTGGCAATGGAATTTTAAAAAGTAATTGGAAAATCAGATATATCAAAATAGCCAAGATGGTTGAGTAAATTACTGACCGGTACCACTTTACGTATAACAAAGTCATCAGTGAGCTTCCCAGAATTATTATTGTTAAAATCAGCCCAATCAGATTAACAAAAGGAACAAACAAAATAACGCTCATTATTGAAAAAAGAACATTTATGACAACCCTTGTTGAATGCTTTTCCATTGATCTCTTCTGTTTTTTATCCAGTGTTAATCTTATTAAACCAGTTACAGTGTAGAAAATGCCAAAACCAAAAAGAATAAATGCAAGTATTGAAGGAAAAAATCTCGGACCTGGCAATCTTTCTCCTCTAACGGCAAACTCAGGAAATGTTGAGGAATAAATAAAAACAAAAACAGACAAAATCACCAGTACTATTCCAAAAATCATATCCTTTGTAGTTGTGTTCATTTTTCACCATCCTCTTAAGGTGCATTGAAACTAAATTGTATGAGAAAAAACAGGTAGCCAGAAGGCTACCTGTTTATTTTGCGTATCCTCCAAGCTCTAAAACGTGTTTCCAGGCCCTGTCCTGCTCTTTGACAAATTCATAGAATTGCTCACCATTTCTCACCTTAATCCCAAATCCGTTTTTATTCATGAATTCCTTAAATTCCTCGGAGTGAGATATTTCAAGTATAGCCTTCTCAAGAATTTCCTTAATTTCAGTCGGAGTGTTTTTTGGGACAGCAATGCCTCTCCATGTACCAGCTGACCAATTTATACCAAATTCCTTTAGAGTGGGAACATCTGGAAATCTTGGATCTCGCTCATCCGCCATTATAGCAAGAGCCCTGACTTGCCCGCTTTGAATTTGGGATATAGCCTCAGCAAGTGAGCAAGTCACTACATCCACGTGACCGCCAAGTAATTCTATTAATGCCTGAGCAGCTCCAGTGGTTGGTATCCAAGTTACAGAATCAACTGATAATCCTGCTGCATCGAGCATCCCAATTCTGGCAAGATCCCAGATACCACCAGAAGCTGTACCGGAAAAGAGGAATTTCCCAGGGTTCGATTTTATGTCTTCAAGAAGGTCATTAAGTGTTTTCCACGAAGCATCAGCTTTAACAAGAACTCCCGCTGAATCTTCATTCACCTGTGCTATATAATCAAAAGCTTCGAAAGAGAGATTTGTCAGGCCCATCCAGTGCATGGATGCAATTTCCATAGTTACGAGAGTTAATGTGTATCCATCCGGGGAGGCATATGCACCAGCACTGTGACCTACAGCACCGCCGCCGCCAGTTTTATTAACAACCACAAATGGTTGGCCGAGCTTTTTGCTCAATTCGTCAGCCAGGAAACGAGCAAGCCTATCTGTCCCGCCTCCTGCGCCCCATGGGCAAATGATCGTGACGGGTTTTCTCGGATAATTTGCGGCCATTATAGCTATTGAGAAGGCCATTATCAACAGGAATGTTACAAATTTTTTCATACTTTCCACCTCCGTATTCACTCTCGGGCTTCTTTGACAGCCTGAACGAGCTTCTTTGCCTTTTCAGCTATTTCTTTCCTTGAGCCTTTTGTTAATCCTCCCCCAACTCCAACAGCTGCTGCGCCTGCCTTAATCCAATCTTTGACATTTTCCACATTTACTCCTCCTGTCGGCAAAAGTTTTGCTTGTGGAAGCGGTCCATGAATGGCTTTTATATAAGATGGTCCAACGGCAGAGGCAGGAAAAAGTTTTATCAATGGAACGCCAAGTTCAAGTGCTTTGACAATTTCTGTTGGGGTAAGAACTCCTGGTATGTATGGTACTCTGTGCTTGTTACACAGTAAAGCAGTTTCCTCAGAAAGATTCGGAGCTACTATGTATTTTGCACCAGCTTCTATTGCTATCTTGGCTGTATATGGGTCAAGAACTGTACCAGCTCCAAGTAAAATTTCGTTTCCAAGTTCTTTATCTATCTGCTGGATAACTTCTACCGCACGCGGCACACTGAATGTAATCTCAATAGCAATAATTCCACCTTCTTTACATGCATGACAAATTTCCACCGCTTTTTCTGGAGAGTCCGTTCTAACAACGGCTACTACGCCACTTTCGACAATTTTCTCAACAAGATCCATGACCTCATTCCTCCTTTCAACCAGGACTTATTATAAACCACGTTTAATAAATAGGCAAAAATATTATCTAATAGGAAATCTTAAAATATGGTGCGTGAAAACAGAAACAAATGTACCTTCTCTGACGTGTTAACATATTTGTTGAGGAAAATAAGCGATTCCTGGGAGGGAAATTGATGTACTATGCTCTGGTAGGATACGGTGTAAGTAATAAGGCGTTGTGTGAAAAATTGATAAGCATGGGACACAAAATTTTCGTAAGTGAATTAAGAAAATTCACAGATGAGGAGAAAGAATGGTTTTCTAAAAAAGGTATAGATTTTGAGGAAGGCAAAAACAGCGACAGGATATGTGAAGCTGATAGAATAGTAGTGAGTCCTTCGGTTAGATTTGATCACCCTGCTCTGGCAAAGTGCAGAGGAAAAACTTTCTCAGACATAGAGGTAGTTTTGGATATGAATAAACCTAACTTTGTGATTGCCGTGACAGGTTCAAATGGAAAAACTACGAGCTGTAAATTGTTATCTTTCGTTTTTCAAAAACTTGGTCTGGATAGTTACGCCTGTGGAAACATCGGTACTCCTGCCGCTGATGTGCTTGGTTTTAAAACGAAATACTTAGTACTTGAGATAAGCAGTTTTCAGCTTTTCTGGTCAAAAATGTTGCATATTGATATCGGTGTGGTACTGAATATTCAACCAAATCACCTTGACTGGCATCCTTCTTTAGAGCATTATGCAAAATCAAAATTGAAACTGCTTGAGTTTTCTAAAACGGGGATTTACAACTGCTCTGATCAAAATATAATGAAATTCATTTCTGAAAAATCAAATCTTTGTGCTTTCGACCCATTAAAGATTCGTAAGGTTGATGATGGTATTGTTTATGAAGGTAAGTACTATACTTTCAAAAATGATTTCTTGAAAACACACCAGAATCTTCAAAATTTATCAGCGATTTTGAAAATATTCTCTGTGATGAATTTTGATTTGAAGCAGGTTCTGGAAATACTCGAAGATTTCAAGCCCTTAAAACATCGCATGGAATTTGTCGATGAAATAAACGGTGTTGTTTTTCTGAATGATTCAAAAGCCACAAGTTCGGCTGCTACCATATCTGCCCTTGAAAATTTCAACTCAAGAAACGTTATTTTGCTTCTGGCGGGCAGAGGTAAAAACGAAGACTACGCAGATCTGATAGCCCAGATAAAGCGCAAAGCAAAACACGTAATTGTCTTTGGGGAAATGGTAGAACTGCTTCGAGATGAGTTGAAATTATCAGATATACCGTATACGATATCAGAAAACATGCAAAACGCAGTTTTAAAAGCATTTGAAATATCCGAAAAAGGCGATGTAGTTCTACTCAGCCCAGCAGGTGCAAGTTTCGATATGTACAGAAATTATCAGGAGAGAGGAGAACATTTTATAAATATGGTAAAATTACTAAGGGGGAAATTACTTGAATGAAGCGATTTCCGTCCTCTTGGTTGTTGCTATTTTGATTTCTGTGGGAATTGTGGCTATTGCAAGTATAGATATAGCTGCCCAGATGAATGTTTTTGGCAATTTCTCCCGTGACCTGCTTTACTCTCATGTCGGCAAGCTCTGTGTTGGTGTAGTTTTAATGATAATTGCATCAATGTTTGATTATCGTAATCACATCAAATTTTCATGGTTCTATTATTTTTTTGCCCTTGGATTGCTTTCACTTCCGTTTTTCTTTCCCGGTGCTAACGGTTCCAGAAGGTGGGTGAGTATTTCAGGTGCTAATTTTCAACCTTCAGAGTTTGCAAAAATTATTTTCATTATAATCATAGCAACTTATATCTCTCAAAACAAAGAGCGAATGGGAGAGTTTGTGAGTGGTTTTCTGAAACCCCTTCTGTACAGTTTTCCTTTTTTTGCTCTCATAGTATTAGAACCAGATTTGAGCACGACGATGATATTCATATTTCTGGCTTTGTTAATGCTTTATTCTCATGGGACGAAAGGGAGGTATATATTTCTTACTCTTCTTGGTTTATTTAGTGTATTTTACATAGCTGGTAAAACAGGAATTATTTTGAAAGATTATCAGATTTGGCGACTCAGAACATTTATAAACGGTCAGGTACCAGAACAGGTTTCAAAAGCTCTTCAGGCTATAAGAGAAGGTGGATTGACTGGTAAAGGACTTGGCATAGGTGAGGTAAAAGTTTCTGTGCCTGCTGTGGTTTCTGATTTTATACTTGCGGCTGTTGGTGAAGAGCTTGGATTAATTGGCATTCTGGGGATTATTATTTTGTTTTTTATTTTAATTGCTTTGCTTTTGAAACACGCAGAAAAATTACAAGATACTTTTGCAACAGCTTATATTTCTGGTTTTTCGTTTTTGATCATGTTACAGGTCATGGTTAACCTTGGAGTAGTCACAGGTACACTACCTGTAACAGGAGTTACCATGCCATTCATGAGCTATGGTGGGAGTTCTATTGTGACTATGATGGCAGGTCTTGGTATAGTTATAAACATACTTACACGGGGAAGTGAAGAACCTTGAGAATATCTGCAGCGGGTGGAGGTACAGGAGGACATCTTTACCCAGCAGTTTCTATTCTTGAAAAATTGGCTGAAATGAAAAAGTTAAATGTCACATATTTTTGTTTAGAAAAGGGAATCGAAAGCAAGATATTACCATTAGAACATCCCGAGTATAAATTGATAAAAATTGATTTGAAGGGACTTGAAAGACCTATATGGAAACCAAGTAATTTTACCAGGCTATTGAAAATTTCTCAATCCGAGAGTATTATAGCCTTGGAAATTAAACAGTGTGACTTTGGTCTGATGACAGGTGGATACATATCTTATCCAGTTGGAAAGGTTTGTAAAAAATTGAAGAAACCTTTTTTTATTCAAGAACAGAATGTGGTACCAGGACTTGCAAATAAGGCTTTGAGTCTATCAGCTAAGAAAATTTTTGTAGCCTTCGATAAAACTGTTGAGTTTTTTCCAAAATCCGTGCGAAACAAAATTTTAGTTACAGGAAATCCGGTGAGAGAGAAGGACAATGAAGAAATGTTGTTTGGAAAAGACTACGTTCTTGTTTTAGGAGGTAGCAGAGGCAGTGAATTTATAAATAACTTGATGGAGGAAGTTTACAAAGTTGAGCACAACTTGAAATTCGTCCACAGTACAGGAAGTAAAGAATGGGTAGATAGATTGTCAATCTTTGAAAATGTTAAAGCTGTTGATTACATATACAACGCATCTGCTGCCTGGAAAGGTGCCAGGGCAGTCATAGCACGGGCAGGTGCTACAACAATTGGTGAGATGTTATATTATGGTTTACCAGGCATTCTGGTACCATGGGATGGCGCAACAGGATCACATCAGCTTTATAATGCACTTGAAATTGAAAAAATGGGAAAAGCTTTGGTGCTTAAAGAATGCGATGCTACTGTTTCAACTCTGTTGAAAAAACTTTATCAAGTTTTGGAGATGGATAAAAAGCCAAAGATGAAAATCAATCCAGCAGAAATAATAGCAAAAACTATCCTGGAGGAATTGAAATGAGAATTCATTTTGTGGGAATTGGTGGTATTGGAATGAGCTCTTTAGCTTTACACAGCAGATTAATTGGCGAGGATGTTTACGGTTCTGATATATACGAAAGCGAACAAACAGAGATTTTGAGAAAACTTGGCGTGAAGATTTTTATAGGACACAACTATAATAACTGGCTATATCCTGACATAGTTGTTCACACCCCCGCTGTACATTCTGACAATCCCGAGATAATAAGAGCACGTTCTAATGGCATCAGGGTTGTGAGCAGATTCGAATTTTTGTATGATATTTTGAACAATGGCAAAACCCAGTTTGCAGTTACCGGGTCAGATGGAAAAACAACAACAACAGCAATGCTTGCGCACTGCTTAAAGGTTCTTGGAGAGGATCCAACAGTGTTCTTAGGTGGTATCCATAGATCACTTGAATTCGGTAATTACCGTCCTGGTAAAGGTCCATATGTTTATGAACTTGATGAAAGCCAACCAGAATTTTCACGCTTTTCCCCGGATTACATGATCATAACAAATGCCCGTGGCGATCATCTTGAAAACTACAGCGGTGATAGACAATTGTATAGAGATTGTTTCAGGTCAGTAGTAATGAGTACTCGCAAAAGTGTAGTTACCTTCTCTGAAGATGAAAATACTTCTGATCTTGGAACGTGGACATTCGGCAAATCGATAAATAGCACATGCAGGTTGATAGATAGAAATAGAAATGGATTGTTTCAATTTGCGAAGATAGAAATCAACGGAAAAGAATACAACTTGACTTTAAAGGTACCCGGTGAACACAATATTTTAAATGCAATGGCAGTAATCACATTATTGTGGAGCGCTGGACACGAAGTTGAGGAAGTTTTAAAGGCGCTTGAAGATTTCACGGGAACTTACAGAAGATTCACGGTGACGGTTATAGATGAAAAACGAAAAGTTTACATGATAGATGATTATGCGCATACGCCAGATGAAATAAAATCTTTGCTTTCTACAACACGGGAAGTTTTCCCTTCTCAGAAAAGAGTAGTTATCTTCCAACCACACAGATATAGCAGATTGATGAGAGAAGATGGAAATTTTGCGAAAGCCCTCAAGGATGCTGACGAGATATATATTACAGAGGTTTACAGTGCATTTGAGCAAACAATTCCCCAGATTTCCTCGAAGGTCATTGCAGATGGTTTGGTCAGTTATGGTAAAAAAGCGCAGTACGTTGCCGATGCGGATTTATTAATTGAGAATTTCCAGCTTCAGGAAAATACAATCTATCTTTTTGTCGGTGCAGGTGATATTATCAGAATCTCTCAAAAATTTGCAAAGATGCATGCCAAAAAATAAAGCGGCCAAAGTGAGCCGCTTTATCCAAGAGATCTTGGATCAAGTGCATCGCGTAAAGCATCACCAACAAAATTGAATGATATCACCGTGATAAAAATGAAAATACCTGGTATCAAAAGCCATGGTGCTTTAGTCATAACGTAAACATCCTGAGCTTGAGCCAGCATCAATCCCCATGAAGCGGAAGGCTCTCTGATTCCCAATCCCAAGAAACTCAAACCTGCTTCACCGAGAATATAACCTGGAATTCTCAATGTTGCATTCACAATTAAATAAGTTGCTGTGTTGGGTAAGACGTGTCTTGCAAGCACTTTTCTATTTGGTAATCCTATAGCTATAGCTGCTTCCACAAACTCTCTTTGCCTTATCGAAAGAACCATACCTCTTATGACACGGGAAGTACCCGCCCATCCTATGAATGATAAGATGAAAACCAGCAATATGTATATCTGAGTAGATGGTAAATCAAGTGGGAGCATAGCACGCAACATGATCATCAAATAAAATCCAGGTATTGACATGATTATTTCTGCAAATCTCATCAACCCTTCATCAATAAGACCACCATAATACCCGGAAACTCCGCCGAAAAACAAAGCCAGAGCAAATGTTATAACCATTCCTATAATTCCTATAGACAGAGAAATCCTTGAGGCAAAAACTATTCTTGACCAGACATCTCTTCCGTAAAGATCTGCTCCAAGTATATAAAATCTAACATATTGATTGTTGTCGTAATTATCCACACCGAATAGGTGAAGGTTCATGGGGAAAATCCATAAGAGCTTTCCTTTCCAGCTTTTGACGAACCACTTGATGGGGTAGGTTTTATAATCATAATCAATCACTTTGCCTTTTATCATTTCGAATTTTCCATTCTTTTTTACAACAATTGTATCGAGTGTTTCAGTTATTGCAACAGCTTCTATTTGATCTTCATCAGTTAATCCAAATCTACTGCCATAGCTTTTGAAATACATTTCTTTTGCAACGGCTGATGAAGTTTCAATTCTGCCAGTACCTTTTGTGAGTGTTTCTTCGTTGTAATCAAAAAGGAAGTAATCAGAAATCTTTGGTGTTTTTTTCACATCATGCCATTCTCCATTGATTTTAATGCTTTCCACAGTATTTATAGAAAATTTGAAACTCTCGACACCATCATTCCCAATTTCATAAACTGCTGTTGAACCGTCAGCATTTTCCACGACCAATCTCCTGGGAAAGATCATTTCCTTATAACTTCTCTCATAGGTAACTTTGTCAACGTAGGTGATTACCGGGAGGATATAAGCTTTTGTCTTTGTTCCTTTGTAAGATCTATGAATTCTCGTTGGTGGGGCATAAGTATGTTTTAGCGATTGATCTATCGGATTATAAGGAGAGAAAAAGTCTGCAAATAGCGCGAGCATGTACAGGATTATCAAAATGCCAAGGGAAATCACTCCAAGCTTGTGTCTGAGAAAAGCACGCCAGATAAGCTGGCCTCTGGTCATATATTTTTCTTCAAATTCTATCTTCTGGTTGTTTTTCGCCTGAGCCATCTAAATCCTCCTTTATCAACTCAATCTAACGCGCGGGTCAACCAGTGCAAGCAAAATATCCGCAACAAGATTGCCGATAACCAAAAGAATGGCACTGATCAGACCACTTGCCATAACTATATACATATCTTGTTGAATCAATGCTTGGTATATAAGTCTTCCCATTCCTGGCCAACCAAAAACATTCTCGATAAACAAAGCACCTCCAAGTAATCCAGAAATACTGAAACCAAGAAATGTTATCATCGGGTTTATTGCATTTCTCATCGCATGTTTAAATATTACTACTCGCTCAGGCATACCTTTAGCCCGAGCAAATGTAACGTAATCTTCATTCAATACATCAAGTAATGAACCTCTCATATATCTCATCAAACCAGCGAATGAGCCTAAACTCAAAGCAGTCGCCGGCAGAATTAAATGCCATAATATGTCTTTGAACCTTTCCCATGTGCTTAGAGAAGAATAATACACAGATTTCATACCTGAAATAGGAAACCATCCTGATTTCGCAGCAAAATACAGCATTACGAGTCCTAAGAAAAATTCTGGTATGGCAACAAAGGCGAAAGCCAGGAAAGTCAGCAGTTTATCTGAAAATGAGTATTTTTTCAGGGCAGAAAAGACACCGAGTGCGATGCCAAAAATCCAGGAACTTGCGAGTGAAATCAAAGAGAGAATAAGCGTTGCAGCAACACGTTCCCAGATAAGATCTGAAACGGGTCTACGGTAGGAAAAAGAATAACCTAAATTTCCTTTAAGCAAATTTTTCAACCATACGAGGTACTGGATTACGGGTGGTTTATTTAAACCAAATTCTTCTTCCATCGCTTCAAGTTGCTTTTGCGAAACAGATGGATCGAGCCTGTACTGGTCAAGAAAATCTCCTGGTGCAGCGTACATGATCAAAAATATCATCATAGTAATTACAAGAAGCTCTGGAATTGATATTACAAGTCTTCTACCTATGTATTTGAGCAAACTATATCACCTCGTTAGACATGGTGGGGCCTTAGCCCCACCAGATTTTTTATTGTTCTTTCCAGATCCATTCTTCGTTCCAGGCCCAAATACCACCAAAGGCAGTTGGCTCTGCGTTGTGAAGTTTATCTGTATATGCATACAGGTACAGCTGCTGGATTGTGTAAATAAGTGGAAGATGTTCAGAAACAAGTTCTTGGTATCTTGAGAACATTTCGTAAACTTTTTGTTGATCAAGAATTCTGACATTCTCTGTGAATATTCTGTCTATCTCTGCTTCCCATTCAGGTACTTCATAGATGTCTGGGCTCACAAAATCTTTGACCTCCGGGCTGTAGTTCCAGAAGTGCAAAGCGCCATCCAACTTCCAGACATTTGCTCCACCTTGAGGCTCATCTGAGCCGGTGAGACCAATAACGATTGCCTCCCAATCACCTGTTGAAACCAGTTTCTGAACCAGTGTATTGAAATCTATCGGAGAGAAAGTGACTTTTATTCCAAGTTTAGAGAGTTCGTCTCTGAGTATATTACATACACCCTCTCGGGTGGTGTTTCCAGCATTTGTCATGAGTATAAACTCAACCTTGTTGCCATCTTCGTCTATAAGATTACCATCTTTATCCCAGCTGAAGCCGCCCATTTGGAGCATCATACGAGCATAGTCAAGATCATACGGGTATTTTCTCAGAGCGTCATCGTTGTAGTAAGCCGCTGCAGCTGCGCTTATGGGTCCCCATTGTGCCGTACCGAGTCCAGCCATCAGTGTATCTATCATTGCATCTTTATCCATAGAGTAGGCTATTGCTTTTCTGAAAAATTCATTTCTGAACCATTTTCTTTTGACAGGATCCGGACAATTGAAGTTAAGTGTCAGGAAAGTTGTACCAAATGTTGGCCCACCTGTTCCAACTATCCAGCCCTTTTCTTTTGCCTTGTTTTTAATATCCGGATAGAATTGCGCGGTGACTCCGTAAACGTCAACTTCTCCGTTTTCAAAAGCAAGTCTGATAGCGTTCAGGTCGGGTATAATTTTGAACACAAGCCCATCCAGATAAGGAAGCTGTTGACCATTTGCATCTTTTTTGAAATAATAAGGATTTCTTTCTAATCTTACGTATTGATCTGGTACATATTCGACTGGTATATATGGTCCGAGTCCCACAAGTTCTCTCTTATTGATTGATTCTACTGTCCACATTTCTTTGAATTTTCCTTCTTTTACCCACGGCTCAGCTATATGTTTTGGAAATATCCGAATACCGGCGGCATATCTAACAGCAAGTCTGTATGGTTCTTGATAGACTATTCTAACAGTATAATCATCAACTTTTTCCGCGACAGGCAATCTTCCCTGTGAGTCTTCAAGAAGATCAGCCATGTCATTTGGTATATCGGGGTTGCAATAAATTTCATTCATGCTGAAAACAAAATCATCTGCTGTAAAAGGTGTGCCATCAGACCATCTTACTCCTTCTCTTAACCAGAGTGTGATGATCATTTTTTCATCGTCTGTAACTTCTAACTCGCACTTTTTTGCCAGAGCAGGGTGCATTCTCGCATAATTATCAAGCTGGATCAATGTCCCCATGAATCTGTTAATGACATCTGTGGAACTTGTTTCCTGTGCAACGACCGCATTCATCGTTTTTGGACCACTTCCAAGCGATGGGATGATGAGTGTACCGCCGTATTTTCCTGTCGCGTTAGCACCTAAGTACGGTGTGTTTTCGTCAAAGTACACGTATTTTTCGGCTGCAAAAACCGATACGAAGATTAACACAGCAAATACTACCACAAGAAACTTTTTCATCCTAAAACACCCCCTATTTCACCAGGTGGCATGCCACCCAGCGATTTTGAGATATTTTTTTGAATTCTGGATACTCTTTCTCACAAATTTCCAATTTATACGGACATCTTGGATTGAAGAAACATCCACTTGGTCTTGAAATAGGACTTGGCACTCCTCCTTTAAGGATAATCCTCTGCCTTGCTTTTTCCACTTTTGGATCTGGTATTGGTGTAGCAGAAAGCAAAGCTTTACTATAAGGATGAAGTGGTTCATCAAAAATCTCATCGGTATCACCCAGCTCAACTATCCTACCAAGATACATTATACCAACTGTGTCGCTTATAAATCTTACGAGTCCCAAGTTGTGTGATATGAACAAATAGGTAAAACCGAACTTTTCCTGAAATTCGAGAAATAGGTTTATTATTTGAGCTTGTACAGAAACATCAAGAGAAGAGGTTGGTTCGTCAAGTACAAGAAACTCCGGTTCTATAGAAATAGCTCTCGCAACGGCAATTCTCTGCCTTTGTCCACCGCTGAATTGATGTGGATATCTATCGAGATGAAAAGTTTTTAATCCAACCATCTCCATCAATTCCTTGGCTTTTTCATAAGCTTCCTGCTTTGTTTTAACAACACCATGAAACAACATGGGTTCTGTAACGATCTGTCCAACAGTCATTCTTGGGTTTAGTGAACCCATTGGATCTTGAAAAACTATCTGCATTCTCCTTCTGAATGGAAGAAGGTCTTTATAACGGAGTTTTGAAATGTCTTTTCCATCGAAAGTAATTTCCCCGGAAGTTGGATCTGTTAATCTCAAAATAGTCCTTGCGGCTGTCGTCTTTCCACATCCAGATTCTCCAACCAGAGCAAAAGTAGTTCCTTTCACTATTTCAAAACTTACGTCATCAACTGCTTTTATCTGAGCCACGACTTTTTTTACCAGAAACCCTTGCTTTATGGGAAAATATTTCTTTAGCCCCTGCACATTCAAAAGAATTTCAGGCACCTTCTTTGCCACCTCCAAATGGATTGAAACAGCGCACAAAGTGATCAGGTGATATCTCTACCATTTCTGGTATTGTTTCATTACATTTATCAATGTTTCTCGGACACCTTGGAAGGAAAGGACATACTTTTGGAATATCTATCATCCTTGGTGGTTGCCCGGGTATTGGCTCAAGCCGATCTATTCTTTTGTCAACACGTGGAATACTTCTTAACAACATATGTGTATAAGGGTGAGCAGGGTTGTAGAATATATCGTCCGAATTTCCTATTTCCATTTGTTTGCCTCCATACATAACAATAATTCTGTGGGCCATGGATGCAATAACTCCTAAGTCATGTGTGATAAAAATTGTAGCAGTATTAAGTGTTTGCTGCAAATTTTTCATCAAATCCAGAATCTGAGCCTGGATAGTAACATCAAGAGCAGTGGTTGGTTCATCTGCTATAAGAACAGATGGATTGCAACTCAGAGCAATAGCAATTACGACTCTTTGCCTCATTCCACCACTGAATTCGAATGGATATGATTTCATTCTTTTCTCTGGTTCTGGAATCTGAACCAGTCCGAGCATTTCAACGGCCCTCTTATAGGCTTCCTGTTTTGATACTTTCTGATGCTGCACAATTGTTTCTATTAATTGATCCCCAACTGTATAGAGTGGATTTAAAGAAGTCATAGGGTCTTGAAAGACCATACTTATTTCTTTTCCTCGAATCTTATACATTTCTTTTTCATCAAGCTTAAGAATATCCTGATTTTTGTAGATTATCTCTCCTCTAACTATCTTGCCTGGTGGTTTGATAAGCCTCATAATAGATTTTACCGTGACACTCTTTCCAGAACCTGTTTCGCCCACAATTCCTAAAACTTCTTTGGGTGACAGATCAAAACTCACATCATCGACAGCTGCGACAACGCCTTCGTCCATATAGAAATATGTCGAAAGATTTCTAACAGATAAGACTTTGTCCAACTTCATTTCCCTCCCGATTCTGTTGACAAAACCGCTTCTGAATTTTTCGTATCAAATGAAAAAGAAATATCACCATCAATTTCTTCTACAGATAATGATATCAAAAGATAGCCGTTCTCGAAAACATTTTCACCTTTTCCGAGAATACTCTTTATAACTATGTATACAATATTGTTGAAATCAAAATAATCCTTTGGTTTTACAACAAATGTAGATTTCTTGTTAGCAAAAGTGATCTCTATCATTTGTACAAAAGGGAAAGACTTCGTCTTGATCGATACATTTTCTCTTTCAATGATAAAGGATAATACCATGTCTTCAACTTGTTTTGCAAGTTCACTGTTCCATGTAAGTCTATATATTTGGTTCGAATAAATTATTTTATCGTCAAATACGATCATATCTATTTGCCCAGAATCTTTCTCCATGTATGGAACACCAAGCTTCTCAAGAGACAATCCCACTGACTCACGAAGTCGTTCAGAACATTTGAATTGTACAGTAAGTTCTCCCGGATTTGTGATTCTATAAAAAACAAGCAATAAAGCAACTATCGTCAAAACAGCTATCCAGCTTAACTTACTTCTCATCTGATCTCACTATATGACATGCCACATAGTGATTTGGTTCGATCTCTCTGAGTTCCGGTTCCACTGCAGAGCATTTATCTACTGCCATGAAGCATCTTGTATGAAAACGACAACCTGAAGGTGGATTTATCGGACTTGGTACATCTCCCTTAAGGATTATGCGCTCCTTTTTCACATTTGGATTTGGTATAGGTATAGCGCTCATCAAAGCCCGCGTATACGGGTGGAGAGGATTATCAAATAATGTCTTTTTTGGAGCAGATTCAACAATCTTTCCAAGATACATTACTATGACTCTGTCACAAATGTACTTTATCACTGACAGATCATGTGAGATGAACAGATAGGTAAGTTTGTGCTCTTTCTGGAGGTCTTTCATCAAATTGATTACTTGCGAGCGAATTGATACATCTAAAGCCGCAACTGCTTCGTCGGCTATTATAAGTTTTGGAGACAAGGCTAATGCGCGGGCGATGCCTATTCTTTGTCTCTGCCCCCCTGAAAATTCATGCGGAAATCTATAGATATATTCGCCACTTATTCCGACATCTTCCAACGCAGATTTCACTTTCTCGATGACCTGTTTTTCGCCATGGACAAGTTTATGTGTTACAGGTCCTTCACCGACGATGGTTTTCACTCTCATGCGAGGATTTAGAGAGCTGTAAGGATCTTGAAAAACAATTTGCAAATCCCTTCTGAATTTTTTTCGTTTTTCGTCTACATTCGAAAGAAGTAATGAGATAAATTTTGAATCAGATTCTTTTGAATGATCAAAATAAAGTTCAGCATAATGTCTGTCCACGCCACTCAGTGACTCAATGACAGATTTCGATGAACCTTTCTCCTCAGCCAATCTTCGGAATCTTTGAATGTAATTTTTCCTCAAATATTTTTTTGCCCTGTGTGTTGGAAGAAAAAGATATGTAGTGTCTTCATTTTCCACAACGATTCTTCCGGAAGTCGGTTCGTAAAGTCGAAGCAGAGTCATTCCAATTGTGGTTTTTCCACATCCAGATTCTCCAACGAGCCCGAGGGTCTCTCCCTCATATACATCAAATGAAACATCGTCAACGGCTTTAACATGAGCTACAACACGTTTGAAAACCCCTGCTCTAATTGGAAAATATTTTACAAGATGCTCAATTTTTATTATTGGTTTCATCCTACCTCACCAACCTCTTTTTTCTTTGCTTCTTCAACTTTATGCCAGAAAAAACATCTCACAAGATGCCCTTTGGCAACTTCAACAAGTTCCGGTTCTTCTTTTGTACATTTTTCTTCTTTAAATTCACATCTTGGATTGAATTTGCACCCTGATGGGAATTTCAACGGGTTTGGTACAACACCAGGTATGTTGTACAGACGAGTTTGTTCTATATCAAGCCTTGGAATAGCGTGCAGCAATCCCCAGGTATATGGGTGTTTTGGATCACCAAATAATGTTTTAACTTCTGCATATTCAACAACTTTTCCGGCGTACATAACTGCTACTCTATTTGCATTTTCAGCGATTACTCCCATATCGTGGGTAATCAAAACGATTGCCATACCGTACTCTTTTTGCAGCTGTTTCATCAGATCCATTATTTGAGCCTGGATAGTGACATCAAGGGCTGTAGTTGGTTCATCTGCTATCAAAATCTTTGGCCTGCATGATAATGCCATTGCAATCATTGCCCTTTGTCTCATCCCTCCTGAGAGCTCATGGGGATATTCATCAACTCTCTTTTCCGGCTCAGGTATGCCGACTTTTCTCAATAGATCAACAGCCATTTTTTTTGCGGTTGTTTCATCTACTTTCTGGTGAAGTACTATAGCCTCAACTATCTGCTCTCCTACCGTAAAAACGGGATTTAGTGCAACCATTGGTTCTTGAAAAATCATTGCAATGTCTTTGCCTCTTATTTTTCTCATCTGTTCCTCTGGTATTTTTGTTAAATCAATCCCGTTGAAAATTATTGAGCCATCAACTATTTTCCCCTTTTCATCTAAGATTCTAAGTACAGAGAGGGATGTAACACTTTTTCCACAACCTGATTCTCCAACTATGCCGAGAGTCTCTCCTTGATAAACTTCGAAATCGACACCATCAACAGCTTTTACTACACCGTCTTCGGTATAGAAATACGTCTTCAAGTTTTTCACAGTTAGTATCGGTTCGTTCACAGTATCACTCCTCATCCTCTGAGTCTCGGGTCAAAGACGTCTCGCAAAGCATCACCAACAAGATTCCACGCAAGTACAAAAAGCACCATAGCTGTTCCGGGGTATACTATCGCGTACCAGTATTTGAAAGCTTCCCCCGAGGCACCGAGAAGCCAGTTTCTTGCAAAATTCAAAAGAGCTCCCCAGTCAGCGTATCCCACAGGTGCACCGAGGCCGAGGAAACTGAGTGCTGCCGCGGTGATCACCAGAGATCCTATTCTCATTGTAGCTTGTATTACAACGGGAAATATAGTATTCGGAAGTACATGACGAAGGATTACCAGATAATCGTTCACACCAAGAGCACGTGCTGCTAACACATATTGTTCTTCTCTTACCTGAAGTATGTTTCCTCTTATTAACCTTGCGGTTGCCATCCAACCAAAGACTGTTAAAGATATCATAACTTTGTCCAGTCCCATTCCAAGAAAAGCAGTGACAACTATAGCTGCCAGTATATACGGGATAGAGAGAAAGATATCTGTGATTCTCATCAAAATTTCATCAAGCCATCCTCCAAAATACCCCGCAATTGAACCTATTATCAGTCCAATAAGTGTTGATACAAGCGTTACAATCAGTCCTACTTTAAAAGCTGTTCTTGTACCCCATACAACTCCGTAGAATATGTCCCTACCATCTATTACCCCAAATGGGTGCCCTTCAGCAGGTGGTTGTGGAGTTTTGTCCCAGGTTACTATCGGTATCATGTACGGATCATACGATTGAGGAGGGCATATCAGCGGAGCAAATATCGCTACTATTGCAAAAAAAATAAGTAGCGAAAAACCAAGAACAGCTGATGGATTTCTCAATAACTTTTTTATGATTCTTCTGGTCTCTGTTCTCACATCAAAACCTCCTCAACTAAAGCGTATTCTTGGATCTATAGCAGCATAAAGTATATCAATTATAAGATTACCCACAACAAGTATCAGGGAATAAAAAAGGGTTGAAGCCATGATAGATGCATAATCAAGTTGGGTAGCAGCAGTTGCTGTAAAACTTCCCATACCGGTTCTGTTAAAGACCATTTCTACAATCACAGTTCCTGCGAAAAGCTGTATGACCATAGCCCCTCCAACTGTTACAACAGGTATCATCGCGTTTTTTCTTGCGTGTTTGTGTATAACCACGTTTTCTGCCAGTCCTTTTGCTCGGGCTGTTCTTATGTATTCTTTCGTAAGGACTTCGAGCATACTTGAACGTGTTATTCTTAAAAGGTAGGCCCACCAGAGCCAAGAAAGGGTCATTATCGGAGCAATTAAATGGCGTAATGCATCGACAAAAACATCGAATCTTCCATTTAATAAAGCGTCAATGGTTATTAAAGACGTATACCTGTTGAATTCTGGCGATTTCACCACAGCCTCTGCCCAGAAACTCAGATTTCCTGGAGGAAACCATCCAAGAACACTGTAAAAAACCATCAGAACAACCAAGCCGAACACGAAATCTGGAAAACTCCAGCCAATAACTGCAAAAATTCGAACAAAATGATCCACGAATTTGTCCCTATTCACAGCGGCTATTATTCCAAGCCACACACCAACAAACACAACAGGTATAATCGAATATAGCGCAAGTTCGACAGTCCATGGCAACCTGTTCAATATAGCATCTTTTACAGGTTCTTTGCCAACAACCGACCATCCGAGATCACCAGAGAGGGTATTTTTAAGCCATTTTAGATATCTCATAACGACCGGATCAGTAAGACCGTATTTTTCTTTTATTTTCTCTAACTGGTTGGGCGTTAATTTGTCAAGCAGTCCGGGATTTACGTATGCTGCCAGAAGTCTGTCAGAACCAAGACTTTGAACCATCCCGAATACTATCAGCGATATTCCAAATAATATCAACGGCAAAAGCAAAAGTCTTCTTATGATGTAAGCTGTCAAAATCTCTCACCTCCATCAAATTTTGAAGCGATCAGAAAGATTTCTCAATTCTTCAACTGTTTGAACCATTTCATCAATTTTTCCTGTTAGACCTTGTGTCTGTTCTGCCTGACTTGAAATTGCATCGGCCATTTTATCCATAATTTTTACAACTTCTTCTGTATTCTTTGAAATTCGATCAATCGCGCTGCTTATTTCTTCCACAGCGCCGCTTTGCTCCTCGCTAGTCGCTGCTAAATCGTTTGTCATTGAAACGAAACTTTCGACACTTTTAACCATGCTTTCCATTTGATCGACGCTTTCTTTCAACGTAATCATTGAATTTTGTAGCTGATTCACAACTTCCTGACCACCCTTAGCTACAAGTTCTGTTTGAGATTTTATTTTCTTCAGGGTATCAGCTACTTCCTGTGTAGCTTTTCTGCTTTCTTCGGCAAGTTTTCTTATTTCGTCAGCAACTACCGCAAATCCCTTGCCTGCTTCCCCTGCTCTGGCTGCCTCTATTGCCGCATTGAGCGCTAAGAGATTGGTTTGTTCAGCTATATTGTAAATGACATCTGTAATTTCTCCTATTCGATTTGATAGATCGACAAGTTCTTGAACAACTCTCATAGACATCTGACCTTCTGCAGCTGCTTTTTCCATAGCTTTTGCAAGTTGTCTCATAGATTCCTCCGTTTTGATTGTGGTTGATCGAACTCTTTCGGAATTTTCAGCAAGTGTTGAAGCATGCTTAGCGGTGTTCTCGGCGCCGGATGCTACTTCTTCCATGCCAGAGTTGACTTCTTCAATCGAAGAGGATATATCTTCGACATTTCCGTTAACTGTTATTGCGGACGATTTTGCTTCTTCAGATAATCTGATAGTATTCTCAATGCTGAGTTTTAAGTCTTTGGAAAATTGTTCCATCTGAAAACCGAGATTTTTGATTTTCACAATGCTTTCTTTCAGGCTATCACTTACAGCCGTGAAAGCTCTGGAAAGCTCGCCTATTTCATCTTTGCTTTCAAAGGTCTGTGATGCGCTCAGATCTCCCTGGGCAACGCGTTGAGCGTTCGATGTCAGCAACGTAAGAGGTTTTGTGATTCTGCGTCCAAAAATAATTCCAACAACCACACTTATTCCTATAACTAATGCTGCTACAGTCAGGGTTATCCAGAGCGTTTCAGTGAAAACTGAGCTTATTTCCCTGTGTGGCAGAGTCAGAAATAAACCCCATCCAGCAGATTTTATTGGTGAAAAAGCTGCTACCCTTCTATCTCCATTAAAAACATATTCTGTACTTGTAGAATCGCCTGTCATAGCAATTTTTTCGATAATAGACAAAGAATCGCTTATCTGGCTCAAGGTTTTTCCAATGTACTCCTTTGCAGGGTGAGCAATCACCATTCCCGCACTGTTGACGAGATAACTATATCCTGTTTCTCCATAGGTACATGATTCTATCATCGACCAGAATTGTTCTTGAGGTATTATCGACACTAATACGCCAGCAGTGCTCCCATCGTAAGATATCACCCTTGAGGCCAGGGCAACTGATCTAACACCTTTCCAATCAAAATTATCCTGCACAAAGAAATCTTTGTTTTCTGAAACTACTGCTTGAAAAAATCTGTAACTTGATACATCAGTCTCTTCTTCATCCTTATATGTGAACGCTTTGCCAGATGTGTTAGCAAGTATGTAATCCGAAAATCCGAGTTTATTAAATGTATCCGCGTGTGATTTAAGGGCCATGCTCACCATGGATTTTTCAAAGAGCATCAAATAGCTTTCAAAAGTTGAAGCTGCATTTGCAAGTTCAGACTCTCTTTGCATAAACCAGTGATCCAAAACCAAAGCTTCCCTATCTACCTTTTGCTCAATTGCACTGAGCGCAAAACTCATCAATCGATCTTTTGTGGTGAAAATATTTAATACGGTAACCACTGTTACAGAAATCACCACGAAAACCACGGTAATAAGAATAATTTTTGTACGAACTGACACAAATTGCACCTCCTCTACGCCCTTGCGACACAATACACATAGACTTTCTGAACACCAGATTTTCTGAGTAAATTGACGCACTCTTTGACTGTTGAACCAGTGGTGTATACATCATCAATTAGTATAAACCTTCCGTACATTTTTCTGATGTATGTGAAAGATTCCTTAGCCAGAGCAAGTCTTTCAGAAACGGACATACCTTTTTTAGTTGATTTTGCATAGGAATCAAGAATTTTTACGACTTTGATATTTAATGATTTTCCAATTGATTTAGCAATCAACCCCATTGTATCAAAACCACGACTTTCAAGAGAAGAGAAACTCGAGGGAACCCATGTAACAAAATCGGCATCATGCTGGTAGCGTGTAATAGTTTTAAGTAACAGTTGTGAGATTAGTTTGTACAATCTCCAGTGGTGTCCATTTTTGTAAGCGAGGATCAATTTTTTGAGCATGGATTCATATCTACCATAGAAATATACATCGAAAAATTCATTTTTTTCTCGTAATGGCACAGGACCTCGGAAAAGCTCTGAGAGGCAAGATTGGCACAGTAGTTCTGTGATCTTGATATTTTTTCCGCATAACAAACATTTATTTGGAAAGACCATTTCTAAGAAATTCAAGGTTAGTACAACCTCGATTTTTTAGTTTTTGTGAACACATCAAGAATTTTATCATAAATCTACAGCGAAAAGCTCTCTAAGAATCTCAAAAAGTTTTGCATCATACTTTGAACACACAAGAAATGCTTTTGCACATAATTTTCTCCTGTGTTGTAAAACAACATCTCCACATGTATCTATTGATTTGAGAATTTCGTCATAATCTTCTGGGTCGCATACAGGAACAACATCTCTGTAATTTTTGGCAGCGGCTCTTAAAAGGGCCACACCACCTATATCAATGCTATCAAACAGGGTTTTTTCATCAGATGACTTTTCGATTGATCTGAAATTAATCACAACCATATCTATCGGCTCGGCACCCAATTTATAGAGTTGTTCTAAATGCTCTTTGTTTGATAGTTGAGCAAGAACTCCGGCAAAAATTTTCGGATGGATGGTCTTCACTCTACCATTTAAAAGCTCTGAAAACCCTGTAATTTGGTCAATATTAGCCACATTAATTCCCTGTTCTTTCAAATATTTCCATGTTCCAAATGTCGCGGTGATTCTTATTCCCATGTCAGTGAGTTTTTTTGCAAATTTAGCAATATCTGTTTTGTCCCAAACGCTTATCAAAGCTCTTTTTATATTCGTAAAATCACATCCTTTCGATATTAAATTTTATCAAAAAAAGGCGGCTTGAAAGCCGCCTTTCCAAATAATATTTTTGTTTAATTCTGTTTATCAGGCATTATCAAATTTGCAATTATTCCAATAATAGCAGCAAGACTAATACCTTTCAGTTCAATCAATCCGATCTTTAAAGATGCTCCTCCTATTCCTATCGTAAGTATCAGTGAGGCTACTAAAAGGTTTTTTGGTTTTGAAAAATCGACTCTGGCATTTACAAGTGTTCTGATACCAACTGAGGCTATCATGCCAAAAAGAACAAGACTTATACCACCTATTACAGCAGTTGGAATAGATCTGAGAATGGCACCGAATTTAGATACAAATGCTATTATAATTGCGAGTATTGCTGCTCCTCTTAATACTCTTGGGTCATAAACTCGAGTCAGTGCAAGAACCCCTGTGTTTTCGCTGTAAGTTGTATTAGCCGGACCGCCAAATATCGATGCAATAGCAGTAGCGAGCCCATCTCCAATTAATGTTCTGTGAAGCCCGGGATATTCAAAGAAATTTCTTCCAACAACCGCTCCGTTCGTTGTAATGTCACCTATGTGTTCCATAAAGGTTGCGATAGACACAGGAGCAATTATTGAAATAGCCGTCCAGTTAAAGCGCGGAAAAATAAATTTTGGAATACTGAACCAGGATACTCTGACTATAGAAGCTGTATCTACCTCTCCTGTTATGAGTGAAATTCCATACCCAACTGCCACGCCTGTTAGAACAGGAATCAGGTTCCAGAATCCCTTTAGAAAAACAGAGACAATTATTACTGTGAATAAGACGACAATTGCTATCAACCAATTTGAACTTGCCATTTCTATTGCGGTTGGGCTTAATGAAAGACCTATTACCACTATCATAGGACCTGTGACTATCGGTGGAAAAAGTTTTTTCACTTTGTCAACCCCGATTAGCCAGACAATCAGCGCAAATAAAAGATAGGCAAGCCCTGCAACAAAAATTCCTCCAGTTGCGAAAGACAGGTCATTGAATTTTTCCTTCACCATGAGAATGGGAGCTATGAAAGCAAAACTGGAACCGAGAAATACTGGAACTACCCCTTTAGTTATCAGGTGAAAAACGATGGTCCCGGTGCCTGCAGTAAATAATGCAACAAGAGGATCAAGACCTGTAAGCAACGGTACAAGAACTGTCGCACCAAACATTGCCAAAAAATGTTGAAAGGAAAGCACAAGAAACTTTAGACCACCAACTTTCTGCTCGGTGAGCGTGATCTGATCCACAAACATCCTCCTTTCTGCCCTCACAGGAGCAAATTAAAGGAACCCTTAGACAGTTTATCACTGAACGTATGTTGTGTCAATTACAAAAAAACCCCCGTGAAGGGGTTATCAGAACTTTTCGAAGGTTATTTTTAACGGGGTTGGATTTGAGAGATTATCAGATACAGGGCATCTCTCTTCCACAGTTTTCAACCATTTTTCCAGTATTTCAGGGGAAGCATCTGTTTTTACTTTCATTTTGACATTTATTTGTTTATAGCCTGCCCTCTCTTCAGATGATTTTCCTTGAAATTTGGCAGGATTCAACGTGCCCTCAATCTCTATTAATAGATCCTGCAGTTTAACATCCATTTCCTTAGCGACAAGATTTCCGACGACGTTTAAACAACCTGCCAGTGCTGCAAGAACATACTCGACAGGATTTGCTCCTCTGTCATCTCCACCAAGTTGTGGCGGCTCATCAACATACATTGTGAAATTTCTCGCTTTCACAGCTACTCTTGTGGCACTCTCAGATTTTGCAGAAATTGAAAACTTTATATCCATACATTTCACCTCCAGTATTTAAAATATCATTACGTTATTCCGATTATATTACTCTAATTTATCGGTTCTGTTCACTATCAGCTCTGTCAGGACTTCTACAATCTTTTCTTTCGGTATTGTTTTTACAATCTTGCCTTTCATGAATAAAACTGCTCCATTCTTTGTCCCTGCCACACCGATGTCCGCGTGGCCTCCTTCACCGATTCCATTGACCACACATCCCATAACCGCGACAGTAAGGTTATTTTTTTCAACAAGTGCTTCGATTGTTTTTGCTATCTGCTCCACATTTATCTCACATCTTGAACATGTTGGGCAGGCGATAACTTGGCCTTCTTTTCTCAAATGGAGCGACATAAGAATTTTTCTGGCTATTATGACTTCTTCGACAGGGTCACCAGATATAGAAACTCTGATTGTATCTCCTATGCCTTTTAAAAGTAGATAACCTATAGCGATTGAAGATTTCACAGTAGAAGTTATGTGAGTACCTGCTTCAGTCACACCAAGGTGTATCGGATAATCTACTTTCTGTGATATGTATTCATTTGCTTTGATTGTTTCAATAACATCACTGCTTTTCGCAGAAATAACGATGTTATAGAATCCTTCTTTCTCCAAAATTAAAACTTCTTTCAAAGCAGATTCAGCCAGAGCAGTTGCTCGATCATGCTTTTGCTCGTAATCTTTTCTTAGAGACCCGCTGTTAGAACCAACGCGAATCGCTACTCCGTAATCTTTGGCTACTTTTGCAAGTTCTCTGATTTTCCACTCTGGACCGATATTCCCGGGATTAATCCTGATTTTATCAGCACCACTTTTGATGGCTTCTATAGCAAGCTTATGATCGAAGTGAATATCGGCTATGATTGGAATTCTCACTTTTTGTTTTATCAATTTTATTGATTGAGCACTCTCCAGGTCTGGTACTGAAACTCTAACCATTTCACAGCCGGCAGACATTAAATCATTGATCTGTCTGATTGTTTTCTCTACTTCCTGTGTTTTTGTATTTGTCATAGATTGAATCACTACTGGATTATTACCGCCCAGAAAAATATTTGCTATTTTTAGTGTTTTGCTCATCTGCCAATCAACCTTCCAATGTCCGAGAAGGTTATAGAAAGCATCAAAATTATAAGTATGACGAAACCAACAAAATGTATGATGCCTTCAATTTTTGGGTCTACTCTCCTGCGAGATACAATTTCAATGAGTGAAAATACAATTCTTCCGCCATCAAGAGCAGGCAATGGTAAAAGATTTACGATACCGATGTTCATTGTTATAAAGGCGATCAATGTTAGAACCTGTTCTAATCCAACTTTTACTGCCTCTCCCACAAGGCTTACCAAACCCACCGGGCCAACCACGCCATTCTGTTCCTGCCCGCGAAAAACACCGATAAGAGTTTTATACATCAAAAATAAAAGGTTATTGCACCTGTCTACTGCAAGTGAAACCGCTTCAAAGAAATTGCTGGGTTTTATATTTGAAGCATATGGCTTGAAAACCCCGGCACTCTCCATAATTTGCTTAATCAAATCTCTCGACACATTGAGAAAAATTTGCTTTCCATCTCTCAGAATTTCTACATTCAATTGCTCAGGAAACCCTTCGTGTACCCAGGCTACTTTTTTCCCTTCGATCTCTAAATAAATGCCACCATCTCCGGTAATTATCGTCTGATAAATTCTGGAGAGATCCACGCTACTCTGAATTTTGATGTCCTCTATGGAAACAAGCTGGTCGCCTTCCTGAAAAGGTCCTATGGCCTTCTGAAAGATATTTGAGACACTTGCAAAATAAAAACCCAGAGCATACCTCTGAGCGTCGTATTGATATTGTTTTAACAGTCCCTTCAATTGAGTTGTGTCGAAATCTATCACGATATACTGATTTAAAAGAGCGGCAAAATTACTCATTTCAAATGGCTTTCCTGATATAGCTTTAATGATTTCTCCAGGTTTACCAGTTGTATCACTTAAAATAAGAAAATGGGACTCATCAAATAGTTTCGGTTTTGCGGATAGTGTGATTTTTTTACCATTTCTCAGCACTTGTATTTGTAATTGTTTTCCCTGTCTGATAATTTGGCTGACTGTATAGGTATCATAGACTCTTTTTCCATTCACTGAAAGTATGATGTCGTCAGCCATTAATCCGGCTTCATAGGCAGGGGAATTTGCTTCCACAAGAGCAACAGTTACAGAAGGTATGCCCCAGAATCCAACAATAATTACGAAAAGAGCGTATCCAGCGAGAATTGAAAAAAGAGGCCCTGAAAAAAAGATTAAAAGTCTCTGCCAGGCTGATTTACTGTAAAGCCCAACAATTCCTTCCTGGGTTTCTTCCATTGGATCTTCTCCGGCCAACCTCACATATCCACCTATTGGAAAAAGATTAATTCTGAAGGCGGTTTTCTTGCCTTTTTTTTCATACAATTTTGGTCCAAAACCAATTGCAAATTCAAGTACATCGACACCAAATATTTTTGCAAAAATAAAATGTCCCAGTTCATGTACAGTTATGATCCCAACAAGAATAAGGAGAAAATATATCACAAACATCTGATCACCTCTAAAGCTTTTTTTCTGCTTTCTTTATCTATTTGAATAAGATCTTTTAAATCCCTTACCTGCCCATTAGTCGATTCTACAACCTTTTCAATAACCTTCGGTATATCGGTGAATTTTATCTTTTCTTCAAGAAAGTTCTGAACAGCAATTTCATCACTTGCGTTGTATGCAGTTCTTTTTGCATAATTTTCGGAGATTTCATACAATAATTTAAAAGCTGGATATCTTGTTTCGTCAACATTTTCAAAAGACAGGTTTGTATTCACAAGATCAGGCCATGAAGGTTTTTTATACTTTCTCTCCGGATATGTAAGTGCGTAAGCTATGGGAACTTTCATATCGGCAAAGCCGAGATGTAACTTGATGGTACTGTCGCAAAGAAGTATGCCTGCATGTACTATGCCTTCTTTATGTATAAGTACACGTATTTTCGATATTGGTATGTTGAAATACTCGGAAGCCTCAAAAACTTCAAACGCCTTGTTGACCATCGTGGCGGAGTCAACAGTTATTCTTTCCCCCATTTTCCATACAGGATGCTTCAACACATCTTTGGGTTTTGCGTTGTGAAGGTTGTGCAGCTCCCAATCTCTCAAAGCTCCTCCAGAAGAGGTTATGATAACTTCTTCAAATGGTTCTTCATATATCTGCATCAATGCTGTGTGTTCGCTATCGACAGGAATTAGATTGGTTTCACAATTTTTCAGTTTTTCTTTTATAAGCCAGCCGCCACAAACAAGAGCTTCTTTACTTGCAAGGAGCACTCTTTTCGATACTTCTATGGCTTTTAAGGCCAGAATAAGACTCGAAAAACCTGGTATAGCTACAAGGGTAATATCCGGTCTCAGTTTTTCGAGCATTTCGATAGCTAAATCATATCCCCGGGAGGTTGATATTAAGTTGCTCAGATTGTGTTTCTGTGATATGGCATCAGCCAGGTCCTTATTTTTGTGATATGTTCCACCCAGAATGTGAAAATTACCTAATGATTGGATTACTTCAACAGTCTGTATACCTATTGAACCAGTTATTCCCAGTATCACGATGGTTCTATTATCCATCTGAAATAAACCACCTTTCCTTCTTTGACAGAAATTTTTACTCTGTTTTTTTTCGCAATGTTGCTGATGCCGAACGGCTTTTCGCAAGGCATATCAACGCAATTGATTTCATATTTGAAGCCGCTCAAAGTCACGCATTTGGCGTTGCCACACACCGGCAGGATAGACCATTTCTCGCCAGCTTTTGATTCGAGCACAAGCTCATCACATACCACGCCCATTTCCAATTCGTGATCTTTTGCAACTATCTTAACATTGTTCTGCTTGCTCATAATAGATATCAGAGCCAGCATCATGTCAAGTCTTTCTCCACGCCATCCATGTATAATAATCTCATTTGCCCCGAATTCTAAAGCTTTTTTTATAGCTAATTCAGCGTCTATTTCATCTTTATCTTCCGGATAAAGAAATATGCTCACCCCTTTTTTTGACAAACCATCAAGTACTTCTTTTTGAACAGAATCTCCATCTCCAACGAAAATATCCGGAACTATTCCAAGGCGAAAAAGATAATTTGCTCCTCCATCGACAGCAATGATCAAGGCATTTTTTTCTATTTTGGGATAATCTTTCCAAAGATATCTACCATTGAGAAATACAAACGCCTTCAAAATTTACCATTCCTTTCTAAAATCTCTGCAGCCCTTCTTCTATAATTGTTCACAGTTCTTCGACTTACTTCGATACCTTGAGAGTTCAGGATAATAGTTATTTCTCTGTCAGTTATTGACTTGCCTTTTTCAAGAATGATCTTTGCAATCTCGGCTGTGAGATAATCACCGGCTACATGCCTGCCAAAAAAAGTTTTAAGTTCAAAGATTCTGGAGGGTGTTTTGACGTATTTTCCGGAGATTGCTTTTGAAACCGTCGAAATACTTATATTCATGGTATTGGCAATATCAGTCATCTTAGTTTTTTTCGGATAGGTGGATTTTCCAAGTATGAATAGCGCATTTTCTTTAAGCAACGTCTTTCCAAGAAACAGTAGCAACTCTTTCCTGCGATTTAAAGCTTCATTCAGAAAAGAGATAATCTTAAGCTGGGTTTTAGTAGCATTGCGAGGTACTTTCATCTCAAAACTTCTTACAGATACATTTAAATCTTCAGTAATTATTATATCTGGTTCCACATATATCGAGGCATCTCCATATCCTGCAACTTTTCCATCCAGAATTCCCTCAGGACCAGATTCTCTTATAGCATCAATTGCTCTTTTCACGATCTGTTCAGAAACGCCAAATTTCTCACATATCTCCTGTACTGAAACAAGCATTTTACCTTTATTGTCAAGATTGTAAGCAATATACTCTGCAACTTTTTCTGTTTCATCGTCAAGATTTGCAAAGATGATATTTTCCATGATCTCTTCTGGGAGTGACTTTTCATAATCAACAACTGTTTCAACAAATGACTCGTTTTTTTCTGGAATTTGTACATCGAGACTTACACCCGAGAAACTGTTTTGCAAATACTCAACAAGCGCTGAAAATGGTAGCTCTATTATTTTGAAGAAAGCGTTTTTGTTATAAAATGCAGTTGTTTCTATCCGCAGCCTGTTTTCCATAAATTCACCTGCTTTTTTATGTTATAAACATGGCATCGCCAAAAGAATAGAAACGATAACGCTTCTCGATGGCTTCTCTGTATGCCTCCATAATGAAATCATATCCAGCAAAAGCTGCAACAAGCATCAGTAGAGTTGATTTGGGAAGATGGAAATTTGTTATCATTGCATCTACAATTTTGAAGTTGAACGGTGGGTATATGAAGAGCCTGGTTTCTCCTTCAAGCTTGCCATTTATTCCATATTCTTCCAGTGCTCGAACCACAGTTGTCCCAGTTGCTATGACGCGGCCACCAAACCGTTTAGTTTTTTCTACTAACTTAACAGTGTCCTGGCTAATTTGATATCGTTCTGGATGCATTTTATGATCCTGAACAAATTGGGTCTTCACCGGTCTAAAAGTACCAATTCCGACATGTAAAGTTATCTCTGTAACTGTCACACCAATTGACTTAATTTTTCTCAAAAGTTCTTCTGTAAAGTGAAGTCCAGCTGTTGGAGAAGCAATTGCACCATTTATTTTCGCATAAATTGTTTGATATCTTTCTATTGGTATCTTTGAGTGAACATATGGAGGTAGAGGAGCTTCACCAAGCTTAAAAAGATCTTCATCAGTGGTTTCAAATTTCAAAGTTCTCATTCCCTGATCAGCTTTTGATAAACACTCAGCAGTGAAAGTTTCAAAATTCAGAATATCTCCAGGTTTCACCTTTTTTCCAGGTTTAACCATGCAATTCCACAAATTCGTTCCAATTTTCTCAACCAGAAGTACTTCAATTGTTGAATTGGCTTTTTTTGCGAAAAGCCTTGCTGGGATAACACGTGTGTTGTTGAGTACCAGCAAGTCCTTAGGATTCAGATACTCGACTATATCTCGAAATATCCTATGTTCTATATTCCTACTTTTCCTATTCAAAATCATCAAACGCGAGGTATCACGTGGTTCGACAGGGTTCTGAGCTATCAATTCATTCGGTAAAATGTAATCGAAGTCAGAAACTTTCATTCAAAAAACCTCCTTGGATCTATTCTCAAAATACCTGGATTCCATTCTGAAAATCTATCACTGCTGATAACAATTGCCTTTTTCTGCATTGATAATTTTATTATCAGTTCATCTGCTGGGGAATGCAGGATGATTGAAGGGCTGTGGTACCAGGGAGAGTCTGTGAACCCTGGAAAATACAATATATTTTTGTCAAAAACTATCAAAAATGGATAGTAGAATTCTTTGTTCTGAGAAATTCTTTCGAGAATGAAATCGATATCGAATATCCTCTGTCTGTACATAACAATGTTACTGCCATCCAGAATCATTGGGCAAACAATTCTACGAGTTAGAACTGCTTCGATGTATGGATGACATCTTAATTTTTCGATTACAGATGATCTTTCAATGTAACTGAGATCTAAATAAAGTTGTTTAAATGTTTCAACATCACCGAGATTATAAATCGTTAATTGGTTGATTTCATTGACTAACCAGTCTATATTACTGTTTTCAGCTTTCATAAGAGCAGCTTGCAATTCAACAAAATTTTCAAGTCCTGATTTTTTCAGTAACTGCCGGCATTTCAAAACAAATGTTTCTATATCGTTTTCTCCGGTCATATCGATCATTTCTGTACTTGGTGGAGGGTAAAGGGAAGGTTTTACCCAAAATAACCATTCAAGAGCGGCAATAGGCGGCAATGAGAAGTCTTTAGAAAATTCTTCAAGTCTCATAATAAGTGGTTTTTTCCCGTGAAGAAGCCTTTTTACTGCTTTTTGCATAGAGAAAAGATTTTCGATTCTTATAATGGTTTTTAAAGGACCGATCAAATTGGATTGAAATACCTTTAATATATTAAAATCCCAATCCTCTAAGGAAAGTGATTTCAGAATTTTTTTTCTTCTGATTTGTAATTTTTCTAATCTCAGGAGATAATCTGGATCATAAATGTTCAACTTCATTTTGTTCTCCCTACAATCCAGTAAGTCAAATAACCAACTAATATAGAAAACATGGATCTGTAAAGCGAAACTACCATAGGTGATTTAATGTGGCAAAAGGTATTAAAAGTAGATAGAAGTGCGATTGCTCCTATGATTTCAAGAATGAAATTCCATTTGAACTTTTTCAATCTTAAAGACATAAAATATGCTGGATAGCCAACTATTTCTTTGAATCTTGGTCTAATCCAGAGTAATCCTTCAATACTATCTCTGAGTTTTCGTTCGAATTCAGATACAAAAGACACATTCCCTGATCGGGAAATATAATATAATCCTGCTGTTGCAACAACAATTAAAAGAAAAGGAAAGTATTTTTTGAGCCATTTCCACTCTTTGATGAATGTTTTAACGATTAGCAAGCTTGGTAAGGCTATCAGAGATATTTTTACCCCTCTGTATTGAAGAATATCATTTATATGCAAAAAATCTGAAAGGGCTGCGTAAGTTAAAATACCAATGATGAGATAAAGTAATGGCAGAAGCTCCTTTTTTTTGGCGCTAAAGTAAATTGCAACTGTGGCAATTATTGAAGCTGTTGAGACTGCCAGCGGAAAGCTAAAAAAAACTACAAATAATGGTATTACAGCCAGTACTATGTTGAAAGAACCTATTGCAAATAAAATAGCTAAAAAAGGTATGAACTGAAGATTTGCAAAATTGTTTTGAGGAATGGGTAATGGCGACGGTCTACCGAATTCGCTTTCAATCTTTTTCAGTACATAATTCATATTGATATTTTTTACTGGTTGCACCCAAATAAAATCTATACTTCTTTCAAGAATAGCCCTTCTCAATCTGTAGTAAACCATAGACTCATTCATCCTGAGTTTCTCAACTTCTTCTTCTCTTACAGTATGAACACGGAAGACGGCTTCTTTTTTTAATCTATCTTGCACAACTTGTTTTGCGAATGGTGTACTTTCATTGAACTCAAGAATACCTATGTTCGTGCCGTATTCGTCCGCCATGACTGTATAGTCAGCAGGATCAAATGTGGAAAAATCGCCTTTGAAAATTACATATTTCATGAAAGGTTGAAGAATCTCCCCTGGTTCAACAATCCAAATTATCTCGCCAGTTTCCGTTGTGATTCTTTTTTCATCCAGGGTATAACCAAGTGAATATTTAATCCCACATAGATCGCTTTTAATTCTCATTGGGGTAAAATAAGCAAGATAAAAAAATGAAACTATTATAAACACAGTTCCGCTAACGCGCCTCAATTGAATAGCTTTCCCCATTTACTCTCACCTTTACCGAGTTACCTTTGCCGATCCACCATTTTAGATATGGCGAAGAAAACCAAAAACCTCCAATTTCGGTTACAAACTCATTTTTCTCTGCTATTATTCCCTCTGGAGGCAATTTTTTATTGAAGATATTCTCAACAGCATAAGACCTATTTCCAAAATTATCACGTGCCATCACAATTAACACGTGTTTTCCCTCACTAAGACTTATTAACCCTTTGGTAAGTTCTATCTTTTGATCATCTATATAAACCTGTACATCGTAGCTACTTTTATCAATTGTTTTAATGTTTATTTCAAACAAATTTGATCCTCTCTCAGTGATTGAATTACTTATTTGTGGAGGTGTAGTGTCCAAAACAGTGGTTTTTAAAAGCTCTATTTTGCAGGGTTCAATCTTTACAAATGTTACTGTTCCAGGAAAATCAAATTTCTGCATATGAAACCCACTCAGAGATATATATCCTTTGGGGAGATATGAGCCGAGTTCAGCAGTTCTCACATTTTCTTGCCACTCTTGTTCGTCGATTTTAACTTCGAAAACATGGTGTGTGTTTTGAAAATTTGCCTCTATTGTGTGAGATCCTGTTGAAAATACAGCACATGGGCTGTCTACGTGTACTCCATTAATAATCCAATCGATCTTTTGCATTGGCGTGCTGGTGAAAACTGGTATTATAGCTCCACCGAACCCGGGATATTTTGTCAACACGTAATCAATCTGACTTTTAGACACATTTATTGGATATTTACCTGGTTTGGAGACCATAAAGGGGTCATATTTCACAAAATGTGGTAGAAACTCGTTCAATCTTTTTTGATCGATTTCTTCTAATAAGATAAAGTAATCTGCATATACTTCGATAGGGTAGCTGTCTATGATTATAGAAATAGATTGACTCGATGAAAAAAGTTCAATAAGTTTTTCAAATACCTCTTCTGGAACAATCACATCTGTTGAAGACGTTCCTAATGTCAGACCAGAGTCAGTAATAAAAAATTTTGTTTTTGGTAAGGGGATATACTCGACATCTATTCGAGGAGGAATATAAAATTCCTTAACGACTCCTCTATATTTCAAATTTTTTGGAATCTCTGCTTTGAATGTCATTTTGAAATCATCGGTAAAAAGATAGCCACTACTATCATAGGTGTTCAGAAGTAACGTTTGTGAAAAACATATGGTTGTTAACAATGCACAGATGAGAAAGATTCTCATTTTTTTAGCCCCTTAATCACACGCTCAAGATCATCCGGTAAGGGTGCTTTAATGGATATAACACCAGGTTCAGAAGGATTTGTAAAACTTATACGAATACAGTGGAGGAATTGTCTTCTCAGGTTATGCTTTTTTTTGAATAACTCATTTACTTTTTTATCTCCGTAAAGGATATCGCCAACAACTGGATTTCCTATTAACGCAAAGTGTTTTCTTATCTGGTGAGTCCTTCCGGTGTGAAGGATTACTCTCAATAAAGAAGTATCCCTGAAGTTTTCGAGAACTTTGTATTCTGTCAGCGCTTCTGAACCATCAAGGGGTTTGTCTATGAATCCATCTCCGAAAATTTTTCCTGAAACTAAGGTAATGTATTCTTTTTTGACCAATCTATTTCTAAACATGTGGCTCAACGTTCTTGCCGTTTTTACATTTTTTGCTATAACCAGTGCTCCTGAAGTATCCCTGTCCAATCTGTGAACCAAGTGTGGTTTAAATCCCTTTTTTGCTCCGTAGAAATGAAGCCCCTGGATAAGAGTAGTTGATCTGGTTTTTTCAGATGGATGAATCGTTATACCAGCTTTTTTGTTCAGAATCAAAAGATTATCATCTTCATAGAGAATATCGAGTTTAAGTGGAATTGAAGGCAGATCTTTTTTTTGTCGATAAATGGCTAAATCTGCCTTTATAGTAACTTTATCTCCCACATAAAGCTCTGTGTATGGTTTGCGCACAGTCTTCCCGTTGACCTGTACACAGCCAGTTCTCAGAAGTTTATAAATTTCCGATAATGGAACTGCTTTCAGTTCATTTCTTAAAAATTTGTCGAGTCTTCTGTATGAATTCTCTTCGTTAATAGACAGTTCAACAATTTTATTCTCCATACTTCAAGTAAGTTTTAATTTTCCTGTTTATCTCCTTTCTCTTAATTTCTTCGCGTTTGTCATATCGTTTCTTTCCTCTGACCAGTGCTATTTCTACTTTTGCCAATCCGTGGTCGTTGAAATATATTTTCGTTGGTATAAGAGTCAACCCTGTGGTTGTCAATTTTCCTATCAATCTTTTAATTTCTCTTTTATGGAGCAGTAACTTTCTTGGTCTTTCAGGATCATGATTAAATCGATTTGCAAACTTATAGGGACTTATATGGAGGTTCAGCATATATATCTCGTTGTCTCTCACTCGACAGAAAGCGTCTTTAAACGAAACGTTTCTCTCTCTCAGAGATTTTACCTCTGTTCCCTTCAATTCTATACCTGCTTCGTAAGTTTCCAGAATCTCATAATCACGGATCTTTTTGTTCGTAGCTACTATTTGCACAAGATACCACCTCAATCATATCTGAATATCTTCAAAGTGTTCTATGCCTTTTTCTGTTACTTCAATTACATCTATCCTGTAACCTTTAAAGCTGTCTTTCGTATTCATAATGTAATCATTGGCAGCTAACTGTATGTGCCGTATTTTCTGCAAATCTACCCTGGTTCTTGGTAAAAAGAAACTGTTCCCACTTTTTACTTCAACAAAAACGAGGTACCCTCTGTACCTCGCTATTATATCAATTTCGCCAAACCTGGTTCTATAATTTCTGGCAAGTATTTTAAAACCCTTGTGTCTAAGGTATCTGGAAGCCTTTTCTTCTGCTTCTTTCCAGTTCAAATGTGAATACCAGGGACAACTATTTGGCCGGAACGTTCCTTTGGAAAAGCGGATTTTATTAAATCAACGCAATCGAAATCTCTCACAAAATCTTCCCTCAGTTCTACAAATCTTTCAACAGGAGTGTACATGGGCTCGGTGCTTTCCACATTCACCTCATCCAGTAGTTCCATATATCCAAGAATTTCCCTCATATCTTTTTCAATCAATTTTCTCTGATCTGCTGTTAATTTCAAACGCGCTAATTGTTCTAAGTGTTCTATTAGACTCTCATTTATTTCTATCAAGAAAAATCACCTCACTCAGATCCACAATATCAGCCTGAACAGCCATCTTGTTTTCTTTTACTATCTTTTGGTATATCTCTGCTCTATATATTTTAACATGAGACGGTGCAGATATACCTATCTTAACTTCGCTTCCCTCTATCCTCAAGATTTTTACTTCTATGCTATCACCTATCATAAAACTTTCTCCAGATTTTCTTGAGATCACCAGCAAACTATTCACTCCCTGTTTTGCTCTTTTTGAGTAGACTCTGACTTCTCTCTATTTCATCTTTTACAAGGTGTTTCACAGAATAAGAGCTGTTTTCTTGAATGATCTGTTTTGCCTTTCGGTTTTTCAAGTTTATAACAATGGGAGCCAGCAGATTGATTGTTGTTTTTTCGGGACATCCTTTTGGTATTGTTAATATCGATAAGATACCCACGTCATTCTTATCCTTAATGTCAAGATCTTGGATATCTTCGTCAGTAAGAGTGAGAGAATAGTCAATGCAAACAAGCCAGGGATCCACCACAGGTAAAGCAACAAATGGATCTTCGATAGATGTAAGCCACTGAATTGGTTGATTCTGGATGGGGATTAACGCAAATTTTCGCAGATGCGTAAAGCCGGGAATACCTTCATTAAAATACAAAATATCTTCGTCGCGTATATCAATTTCACCCAGCTTTGTCTTGTAAATCATTATCTGTCCACCTCTTATCTTTTCTTTCTATTCTATAAAATCCACGAGTGTACTTGTTAAAACATTTGCTGCTGACTTTAAAGCAGCTGTTAAAGCAGCCTGGTGCGTTGAAAGTTTTGTCAACACCTCTGTTATATCTGCGTCTGTTTCCTTGGAAATGTATTCGGTCATGAATGTATTTAAGTCTTCTATTCGTGTGGAGATCATCTCAACCATTCTCTGATCAGCCCCAATTTTTGCTAACCCTTTCGATACTGTATCTTCGAGATAATCCATACTCATCAACGAGATTCCACCGAGAGTTTCCTGATCATTAGATTCAAGAGCGTTTATTGTTATATCGATAAGCTGGAAAACACTCATTCCACTATCAGTTTGGAACACATCTTTTGCAGAAAGTCCATATTCAACTCTATATCCGAGCGCATTAACAAAGCGGGATTTTGCCGAGTCAGGATTCAAAACAATATTTCCATCTTGATCAACAGGCGGCTTGTTGCTTGCATAACCAGCAAATATATAATCTGTTCCTATCTGCGTGTTTGCAATTTGTATAAGCTGCTCTTTTATTTGTTTAACTTCCTGGGATATCGCTTTTCGTTGTTCATCGGTTAAAATTCCATTGGCACCCTGAGTAATAAGTTCTCTCAATCTCTGATAAATGCTACTGATTTCTTGCAGTGATGTATCGTAAGAATTCAGAATATTTTCCGCGTGATCTATATTTCTCTCGTATTGCTCTAATTCACGGAGTCTGCTCTTTAAGTTGGATGTTCTTGTTGCAGTTACAGCATCGTCGCTCGGATATCTGACTTTCAAACCAGATGAAAGTTGATCGTGGAATTTGGCAATACTGTTTATATTTTTTTGGATGTTGGTAAGAACTCTCTCACCAATCATTTTATTGGTAATTCTCATTTTTACTACCTCCCTACGACACCCAGCTTATCTATAACCCTTCCTATCATTTCATCGATAGTTGTTATAACCCGAGCTGAAGCATTAAATGCATGCTGATATTGTATCATGTTAGTCATTTCCTCATCTAAGGAAACACCCTTTACACTCTCTCTTGCTTGATCAATCTCGCTTCGCAAGAGTTCGGTATTATCTTTCATTTTTGAGGCGCTTTCTGATTCAACTCCGAGTTCAGCAACAATACCACTCATAAATTCATAAAAGCTTTCTTTGCCGTCTGAAAGCAACGTCTCATATCTTGAAGAAGATATGAGATTTACTATTTCAACGTTGCTCTCTCCTGTTGGCAGAAAATCTGTTGCGTTCCATGTGATGTTCCACAATGTTTTGCCTATATCTACAGCGAGAGATTCCGCGTTTAAAAGTAAAGCATTTGACACATTCCATTGGTCTACAAAGAAATAAGGTTCATAACTCTGACGTTTATCAACGGTCAGAAATTCACTCAAAGAAAGCCTGTTTCTGGCAGAATCAAAGTCCTCGTTTCTTGATATTAAAGTATAAGAAACAGACCAGTCCGCATCAAAATTTACTGGGTCTGAGTTTGTATCTATAAGCCCAAGCATTTCAAATAACCCCTGAGGACCTTCGATTGTAAATGACATGAGATCAAATCCGTAACTTTCTCCAGCTCTGAGGACAAAAGCACTGTGAGGGGTCAGATCAGCCGTAACACCGGTATTTGCTGAATTTATCTTTGTTACGAGGTCTTCGAGAGTATCTCTGGTTGGATCAATATGAATTTTTGTATTGTTTATAATTATGTCAAAACCGTTTGTCGCATCAAAATTAGTCATCGAAAAAGCTATATTTTCCAGAGTTTCTGAAGGATCAAGTACAGTGTATGTTTTATAATCAGCACCAGCCTGAACAAAAAAGCCTCCGTCATCGACGATACTTAATCTGTCCGGGTCAAACTCCATTTGCCCATTAGGGATTATTAAAAGGGTGTCATTTACTATCAGGGCATGTACATTTGATAGCTGGCTGTTTACCTGATTTGCTATATCATTCAGGGTTGTTGAAGAATCAACTGCTATGTTCAGTGTCTCTGTGATTTTTGTACCATCAGAGAGCGTTTCTTCAAAATTGATCGTGTATGATCCACTTTGAACATTTGAAAGATCTGAAAAAGATAGTAATTCAAGTTGCTTTGTTGAAAATCCCAATTTGCTGAGAACACCGCCGTTTTCATCTATTACAAGTGTGTTTCTGAGATTTTCTGAACTTTCAAAATACAGCCTGTAAAAAGAGTTTACGCCGTCAGGGCTGTGCTGCCCTGTATTCAGCGTCAGCCAAGTAGTCGATAATTGTGTAATTAAATCGCTCACGTTGCTTCCGCTGCTGATAGAAATATTAGTGCTGTTAGATCCGTCAAACAGAACCAGAGATCCATCTGAAGTAAAAGTGAGATTTTGTAACTGTGATTCACTGGTATACCCACTCAAACCTGTAGCATAATATAAAGGTCCGGATGAAATCTTTCTGCTTCCTAAGATTCTGTATAAAGCGGGATCATCATTCCCATAGGAAGACACAATGGGGTTAAACAAATTCAGGCCAGTAATTTTACCTGATGAGTCAAATCCTTCCCTGTGAATCAGATTCAGTTTATCTGTCAATGAAAGAGCGAATTCGTCGAGGTAATTCATGTATTTGACGATGCCGCCATCTCTCAGATCAAACAATGCCTTAAGTTTTCCGTCAGAAACCGTTATTTTTGAATTCCCAGCAAACAATTCAAAAAAACCTTTTGCATAGGGTCTTTGCTCAGCTCTGATTTCTGTTTGAACCGAGCCAGATAGCACTACCTGATCACCGAACATCAATATTGTCTGCCCGTCAGAAGTCTCGTAATATGAGATATTTGCGTATTGTGAAAGCTCATCGAGTATTCTGTCTCGCTCATCAAGTAAATCATTTGGTGTCGTCCCAAAAGCTACCGATATTCTGATTTGTTCATTTATCTGCGCGAGCCTTTCTACCATTGAGTTTATATCATCTGTTGTTTGATAAATCTCCTGATTGATATCTTCTCTAAGTTGTTGAAGGCGGGTATAAAGATCTTTAATATTTGTGACAAGCTCTTCTGCACGTGATATAAACTCTCTTTTTGCTGCAACATTTGTTGGATCTGTTATGATTTCTTCCGCAGCGGAGAGAAAGGAATCGTATAAACTCCTTATTCCAGAATCTCCAGGTTCTGAAAAAAGCTGCTCAATGTAATGAAGGTTAGAGTAAATTGTATCGAAATAACTATACCTGTTTGAAGTTTGTCGATACTGAATATCGAGAAATAAATCTCTGACTCTCTGAACATCTGTAACCTGAGAACCTGTTCCAAGCATCAAAGGAATAGATGGTTGAGTTAAGGTTGCTAAAGGGATTGGCGATGTTGTTTGAATAACAGGCCTCTGTCTCGAATAACCATCGGTACTATAATTTGCTATATTATGAGCCACGACATTCATGGCCAGTTTATGTGTGTAAACACCGAGTAACGCTGTGTTTAAAGAACCAAAAAGGCTTAAATTTGCCAGAAGATCCCCTCCTCAATCAATTGATCTTTCTCTATATTAAGGATTGTTTCCTAAGAATATTATCGGCAAGGCCAAAGAGGAGATTAGCTTTGAGCTTCGAATCTGTGTGAAGAGCTTTTTCTCAGCGATGCATCACCATTGTATGTTGATTGAACAGGATTGCTGAATGTCGAAATCAGCATATCTATATAATCAAGCTGAAATTTGGACAGTGTTTTCAATCTATCCATCTGTACTGAAATCTCGTTGAATAATTTTACGATTTTAAAAACCATTTCAAGAATAGTTCCACCGGTTTGTTTGGCAAATTTGTAAAATGAAATTTCCTGAGGATAATTCAAATTTCTCTTCAAAGATTCAAAACATTCTTTTCTTTCATCTTCAAGCTTTTCAAAAGAGCAGATCAACTGTTCCAGCGTAACAGTGGTACTGCTCATTTCATTCAGATTTTTAGATAACATGGATTTCTCGTGCTGATAAAGGCTTTTGGAAATTTCCAAAAGCACAACTTCCTCATTTGAGAGGATTCTAACCAGCTCTTCCATTTGTTACATCTCTCTGAGTAAATGTCTGGCTATTCTGTTCACGTCTATATTGTATATGTTTTGCTCAACAGCTTTTTTGATCTCATTTACGAGCTGCTCTCTAATTTCTGGTGATTCCTTGGCTGTTTTTATCATTTCTGCAATATTCAAACTGATATCTATACTCTCACCAGGAGCAGATTGCTTTATTTTTGCTTTTTTCTCAACTTTCTCAACGTTCTCTGCCTTCTGTGGCTGGAGAGGACCACCAATTCTGTTTATTTCCTGCACTCAAAACCCCTCCTGAAGTGTATAATCGTCCAAAAGAGAAATTTCTTTAATCTGGAGGTAATTGACAATGTCTGAAATAAATTTTGGAAAATACATTGCATTAAGCTCTTTTGTTCACAAGTTAAACCCCGTTTCGAAAATATTTTTCGTCATTTTTCTTATCATAGAGACATTTTTGATCTCTAACTGGCTGTATTATATCATACCTGGAACTCTGTTGGTGATTTTTATGCTTGGTTCAAAAATCCGGATTTCTTTGTATTTTGAAGATGTAAAAAAACTCTGGTTTTTGATCCTGATAATTTTTTTATTACAGTTTACCAGTGGGGTTAATCTGCACAATTTATTTAATGCAATTGAAACAGTTTTAAGAATAATCATCATTGTACTACTGTCATCAATTTTTATTCGCACAACCCGACCTGTTGAGCTTGCTCGTTCAGTTGAAAAAGGATTGATTTTGATACGAGTCAGAAGATCTTTATCGAGAGATATATCGATGACATTAGTGCTTGTTATGCAATTTATTCCGGTACTTCTTAAAGAAATTAATAGAATAAGAACAGCTCAGATGATAAGAGGCTCAAAGATGTCGAGGGGAATTTTCAAAGGCTTGCAAACTGTTATATCCATAATGATACCTCTTGTGATTTCAACTATAAGGCGTGCAGAACAGGTTGCAATAGCTATGGAAAGTAGAAGATATGGTATGTATGATAACACCACGAGTTATTATAAAAGTGAAATAAATCTTCCAGATGTAGTCGTTATAGTCTTGTCTGTTGTCTTGCTAATCTTGCCAGCGGTTTTATCCAAATTATTGATAAAATAAAACTGGAGGTGAATTTCGTGAAAAGAGTTATTTTTGCTGCAATATTGTTAATATCCGTGCTTACTTTAGCTGCACCAAAAAAAGTGGCATATGTGATTAATGGCTCACTGGGTGATCAATCTTTTTACGATTCTGGCTATGCGGGTATCAAAGAACTTGAGGAAAGGTACGGCGTTCAAACGAGAGTTGTCGAGTGCAACTTTGATCCTTCTTTATATTATCCGAGCTTGATGACAGCAGCACAGTGGGCTGATGTAATATTTGTTATATCCTACGGTTTTGAAGAAGAGCTGAAAGAAATAGCCATGAAATTCCCTGATAAGATATGGGTCAATATTGATACTGTTGTTCAGGATGAAAAAGGGGTTATATCAAGTGTAGATTATAGAGAAGAAGAAGGAG
>LDZR01002234.1_pt1 | contig 41842 bp, 40 predicted proteins | sample 615371 | NCBI WGS metagenome assembly LDZR01 (sample SAMN03408294, study PRJNA278302) | terrestrial metagenome | isolation source: oil reservoir sample K2 | place: USA: Alaska, North Slope, Kuparuk formation | collected 2013
GGGGTTAGCTGTCAGGATTTTAGGGGCGATTCTGGCCGTGAATCTGGACAGATTATACAACTTCACAGGTGGTGGGAACTAGGGTAATTTATTATATTGTTGTCCGCTTTGTTTTTTGCGGACTTCTCAGGGGGCGATAATGATGAAGAAAATTGACTATACTCTGGCCCTGCTTTTAGTAGGGCTCGTAATAATTAGTGGCTGTATAGGTGGGGAAAAGATTACTGAGAGCATTAAGGAAGAAGCAAGCAGTGCCATGGAGAGTCAGACTGAAAGTCAAAGCGAGTCTTTCACAGAAACTGAAGAGTACACTACAACGGAGTCACTATCGGAGACTTCCACTGAAGCTCAACCTCCTGCAATTTGGGAAACTCCTTGGGATGCTTATCACCCAGTAATGATAGATGGAGAGCAATACTTGATAAGTTATGTCAAGTACTATCTTCGGGTTAGAACGGAGGAAGGAGGGGAAATTTACGAATATGAAGTGGAAAAGAAACGTGGAGAGGTGAAAATACACGTATATGGAAATCAGATTAATATGGAAACAGGAGAACAGCAGAAGGTTGATTTAGGTGAATTTGAAGTCTATGAATACTATGGAAAGATAACCCCCATTAAAGGGAAGGAGATGGAAAATCCGCTAGAATTTAAAGTTTGGGTAAAGGAGAGAACTGAAGATAGTGATACATTCTTCCTTCTACCTTCTCTTGACTTTATAACAATATACGGAACAGTATATGCGGGAGGCGGGGGTGCTGTTGGTGTATCCATAACATATGGAGATCAAAAATTCCTTTTCTACAACCCTGCAGCAGTCGGAGATATGAGCTCAATGCCATATCAGGAGGGGAGTATTGATATAATCTCCGATATCCCGGACGTCGAGAATATCTACACAAGCTGGTATGGTTTTTACACCTTTGGAATATGGGAAGCAATTTCTGGGGAAGACCTTTACAAAGCTAAGAAAGACTCGTGGGGAGTTATGGGATACATGTTTAACTATGAAATAAACCCTGACGGAAGTATTACTTTAGGAGGAAAATCGTTCAAAGTTTCCAATGTTAAATGGACATACACCTTTGGAAATGCCCAAGGACAAGGTGAAGCCACATTAACAGCGACACTTCCGATTCCTATAGAGAGCAAAGGAGTTTTCATTAGCGAAGGCCTGAATATCTTTGTACATATAAAAATAGAGGACATAGACTTTCAAAGAATTTAGGAAAAAATTTATATCTCCCCTTTCTAATTTCCCAACATGTTTGGCGAGCATGAATTAAAGACCCAGTTCATCAAATTTGGTGATAAAAAAATTCACCTTGTAGAGGAGAGCGAAAGCTTGGTTAGATACAGGCGGGATGAAGTGGAGAAGATAATCAAAAGTAACGGGGAAAAACTTAAGGTTCTCCCGGCACCGGCAACCGGCTACGGCGTGAGGCTTCTCATGGTAAAGTTCAAGGAGCCCCTTATAGTGTCCCCCCACGATTCTCTAGCGGGGTTTATTGAGGCTCCGATAGAAATAGACGTTAAAGTTGGGGGGCTGAGTGTGGACCACTTATTAGTGGGCAGGGAGAAATACGCCCTATACGGGGCACTCGAAGCCGGCGTAATCTGCCGCTACCACGTTAGCCCCTTCTATTTAAAGGAGCCAGACTCCATCGGAGCGGCAAAGCTCATAGTATCAAACCCCTCCCCCGAGTGGAAGTCCCTTGAGAGGGTCATAATCCCGATCTGGAAAACCTCCATGTACTATGAGGGCACAAAAGCGTATTACCCCTTGCTAATTGTCACGATGAAGAACCACAATCCTGAGGTCAACAACACTGGAAGAGCTCCAAAAGAAGGACTGAACGCGGTGGGAGAAGGACTGTCCCTTCCGAACTTCCTTATGAGGTGGTGAACATGAACACAACAGCGTCTTTCTGGGAGGAGGGGCTTCTCGGGGAGAACCTGTTCCTCACACTCACCCTAGGTGCGGTCGTAAAGGCCCTTTTAGTCCTCGTGATAGGCCTTCTAATAGCAAAGCTTCTCAGGAGGTACATCCTTAACCTGTCCAGAAGTACGAGGTACGTGTGGATAATTAACGAGGACACTGCATCCACGCTTTACAACCTGATAGCCATTATAGCGGTCGTTTACAGTCTCGATGCCTTAGGAGTGCTCTCCTATAAAATCGCCGGGACGAGCCTGAGCAACCTTTTAACGGCCTTCCTGGTGTTTTACTTCTCATACATCCTTGCCAAAAAGACAAAGGACTACCTTGTGAGGAGTTCCTCTCAGAAGAAGCTCCCAGAGGCTCAGATCAAAGCGAAAATCTTCTACTACCTGGTCATCACGCTGGCGTTCTTCATAGCCCTCAACATAGCGGGCTTTAGCGGTAAGCTGAGCACTCTCCTCGCTGCGGCTGGAATAACGGGTATCGTCCTCGGTTTCTCAGCACAGACCGTCGTTTCAAACTTCATCTCTGGGATATTCATGTACTTTGACAAACCCCTCAAGATAGGCGACCCAGTGGAAGTTGCGGGATACTCTGGAATCGTGCACGACATCAGAATTCTCTCAACGAGGATAAGGACATGGGACGGCCTCCTAGTGAGGATTCCAAACGAGAAGCTATTCAACAGCGAAATAAAGAACCTCCAGAAGTATCCGGCGAGGAGGGTCGACATAATCGTCGGCATAGCCTACAAGGAAGACGCCCAGAAGGCCATAGATGTCATAAAAAAAACCCTCGACGAGATGCCCTATGTCCTTGCGGAGCCCGAGCCTATGGTCTTCGTGGACAAGCTCGGGGCGAGCAGCGTCGACATAGCCGTCAGGGCGTGGGCACCGAGCGAGAAGTGGTTCGAAGTTAGGTGGAGGATAGTCCAGAGGGTAAAGAAAGCGCTCGACGAGGCTGGAATAGAGATACCGTTCCCGCAAAGGGTTAATTGGTTTGCAGAAGAACTGAAAGTGAAGGTGGAGAAAGACTAGTTCCTTTCTTTTTCAACAAATATGTAGAAGAAACCTATCGTTTTATGTTTTTGGGGTTAGTTCATATTGTTCCTTCAAGGAGCTCCTCGTTGTAAGAGTTCTTTAGTAGACTAATGTCTCACCCATGTTTATTTCTCTCGAATCTGTAAATGTCAACTAAAATCTGTTCCAGCCGTTTTTTATGGAAGAAAAACTGGGCAGGGATTTCAAAAGTTGTAGTTAAGCGATTAGTGATTTTAAAACTGTTATCTCGTGTAAAGGCCTCTATAAATTTTCTAACTTCTTCTTTGGCGAGGTGAATGGAATAGACAACATCGCTGATCTCAAAAGCTTTGAGCAGGAAAGGTCTGTCTGCTTTGGGGTTTTGGCTACCAAAGGGGGGGTTCATTATCACGGTGTCAACTCTAGCATCAAATTCCTTTACAGACACCTCTAAGAACTCGATATTCTTGATGTTTAGTGTTTCTGCATTTTCTTTTGCTATCTCCAGAGCTTTTTTATCTTTCTCAACTGCATAAACTTTTTTAGCTCCCATCAAACTGGCCCCTATGCTTAAAACTCCGGTGCCAGCTCCGAGATCCGCTATAATTTTTCCTTCAATATCCCCCATTGAGTGCGCTAACCAGAGCAGTTCAGCGGCAACATTTCCCGGAGTCTTGTATTGCTCAAGCTCGGGTTTAGGTTCTTTAAAACCCTTCAAATTTGAGAGTATCATTGCAAGGTGCTTTTTCTTCATTCTATCACCTATAGCCCGCAATACGGAGAAGTTCATCCCATGTCATATTGAATTCAAGTCCCTCTATACCGAACATCGTGCCGGCAGTGGTCAATATAAACATTACCACAATTATTCCCAGAAGGAACCCGAACTCCGCGGTAAACGCCACAACAAAGGCCTCCTTTAAATTCAGCTTCAGCAGTTTTAAAACTGTGAAAAGCATCAAAACCCCAAGAAAGAGATTTATTCCAAGAGAAACTACGACTTCTGCAATGGATATCGCTAAGATCGAGTAACTTCTCAGTTCTTTATAGGTGAAAACTTCTAAGGCTGTTTTCAGGAAGAGGTAGTATAGGACGACGAAGAGAATGTAAATGATGATATCTATAAACTGCATGAGAGAAAATTGGAAATGAAATTTATAAAGACTTTGGGAGCTTGAGGCTTATTCCCATGGGTTCGTCTTGAACCCTCTTACCGCCGGCGATTTCGTCGAACTCGTAATCCTCCTTCAGTCCAAGAAGAATTTCAAGCTCTCTCGGAGTCAGCACGGGTTTTCTCCAATTCTCAACGTCATCTATCGGTACTCTTGGGCAGGCAACCACCACGTAGGCATCGAAGTCAAAGCCCTCTAGGGCTTGGTAGCTTATGTGGTTCATCACTATTAGCTGGACCTCTTTTCCATACTCTCTTAGGAGTTTTACAATTTTTCTGGCCTCTCCAATTCTTAGCTGGCCTTTTTTTGTACTCGTTATTACCCCGAACTTCTTCGCATCGTATGCTTTGGCTATTTGAGCCCAGCGCTTTCTGATGAACCTTTCCGTTTCTCTATTCATCCATATTGCATCTCCGCTGTAAGGGTTTATTGCTAACGTAGGCTTCTTTGTGGCTAAGGCAACGCCAACAGGATGAAAGTATCCAGCTCCAATGAAAAGAACCCCTTCAGCTTCTACTTTTGCCGCGGAGAAGTTGCACCCCAAAACTTGGCCGGGAAAAGAGATTCTACCGTCTCCTTTGCCCACTTTTACCTCAAACCCCTCCTTTTCGAGAAACTCTTTTGCTTTATTTAACTCTCTTATGTGCTGGACTGTCGTAACTAATGCTATCTTCTTCCCGAGCTTTTTTATTTCCTCTATGTTTTTGGATAATGCCTTGACCACATTAACTTTTGCAAAGGCGGGAATAAAAATCGTTGGGACTTCAAGGTTGAGAACCATGTATGAATGACCAAGATGGATTAAAGCATCACATCCGAGCATTTTTGCTTCCTTATCTGCTGGGTCGCAAGCACCGTAATTAATATCTCCACTTATTAAACTCTCTATAGAGTTTTTCTCCAGAAATTCAGCGAGAAACTGCGCCTCTCTCTTAAGACCTTCAGGAGTTTGAATCAAAACCTTCCTGACATTTAGTTCTCTCAGTTTTTCCAAAACTTCTCGCTCATGAAGTTCGTACATAGGCTCACCATTCATCTTCAAAGCGAAATTCTTTTAAAGATTTGGCCCTAATAATACCTCGAACTTCGAGGCATGGTGATAGGCATGAAGAAGATTATGATATTGTTAATACTACTCCTTATTAGCTCCTTTGTCCTTGCTGAAAGGCCCTACGATGGTGTTGCTGAGGCAACTTTCGAGGCATTAAAGAGTGGTGACTACTCTATCCTGCAACCTTATCTTGATGATGACATGAAGAAGGCCTTTGATGAAAAACAGTTTAACGCATTTAGGGAAGATCTAATTTCAAAGTACGGTCAGCTTAAAGATTACACTTTCGTTAAAGAGGGAAGATCTTCTGGTTTCATCCTTGGTTACTACAGCTTCGAATTTGAAAAAGCAGACGTGACTTTAAGGCTCGTGTTTAGGGAGGTTAGTGGTGATTACAAGCTTTCTGGCATGTGGATTGATGCAGTAAATTCAAAGGAAGCTGGCATTCCATTAGGTGTTGCACTATTCTTTCCTGTTTTAGGAGGATTTTTGGCTTTGTTGACATTCTACATACTGGGGTTTAGAAAAATAGGTGTTGCAGAGATTATCTTGGGCATTATACTTGTTGCAATAACTCTTGGGATTCAACCTCTGATACAGAATGCACCATTTTTAGCAGTAGGTATAAAGTCAAACTCCGATATAATTGCAAAAGGAACAGCCTTTGTGATCCTTACTGCAATATGGCTTGGCTTTGTAGCAGGATTTTTCCAAGAAAGTTTGAAATATGCTTTTTCGAGAAGCAAGTATCTTAATGAGGCTTTGTTCATTGGTATTGGCTTTGGGCTTGGGGAGGCAATATTAGTTCCTGCTTTACAGGCAATTCAGATTTCTGTTTTGGGGGGAAGTACTCCTCAGCTAAGCACTGCTTTTGTGTCCATGCTTGAACGTTATTTGGCCGCCTTATTTCATGCAGGGACAACTGTTGTTTTAGCTTATTCATACAGGAATGGATTTGGAAAGAGAGCTCTATTGGGTTTAAGTGTGGCCCATGGCATAATAGACACTTTCGCTGCCTACTACCAATTCAAACCATCCACGATAGTTTTGGCCATAACTTATGTGCTCCTCTTGATTGTCTCGGTGTTGTTACTCCGTTATGGACTTCCAAAAGTCAAGGAAGAGAAGGAGGAAAACAGAATTGTTTGGTGACTCCAAGAAGAAATCCTTAGAGAAGTTTAAGAAAGAAATTAGAACGGGCATATATGCCTATCTAATTCTTTCCTTTTTAAGTAGAGAGAGGTCGCATGGATATGCTATAAAAAAGGCACTTGAAGAAGTTAGTGATGGGAAATTCGTACCGAGTGAGAGTACTCTTTATGGAATACTTAAAACTCTTGAAAAACACGAGTTAATAAAAGGGGAATGGATGGAAACTGGAGGGCGACCTAGGAAATGTTATACGATAACCCTCAATGGAGAGGAAGTCCTTAAAGAACTGAAGAAAGAAATAAACCTTGTAAAAGAGCTTCTCGAAAATCATTCTTGAATTTTTCTTCACGAAAGGTTTTTTAAGCTCTTTTTGATATTCTCTGTGGTGGTTAAATGCTGAGAAAACTTTTCAATGAATGGAAAGCAAAATGCCCATTTGTTAGAGCGATAGAAAAGTGGCGATTTGAAAGGAAGAAAAACAAATTTGAATTTAAGAGAAAGCTCAGTTAGTCGATCCTTTCATCACATTTCAGCGATGGGTTTGTTCATCATAGCAGCTTTTTCACTTCCTCAACTATACTCTCTATAGCAACTTGTTTTTGTTCTCCGCTTTTCATATCCCTTATGGTGACCTTCCCTTCTGATAGATCTCTTCTTCCGAGAATTATTGCAACTTTCACCTCTATGCTGTTAGCATAATCAAGTGCTTTTCCTAGCTTTCTCCCTTGAATATCGTATTCTGCCTTGATATTTGCCTTTCTTAGTGTTTGGGTTACTTCTATGGCTTTCTTCTTTATTTCAAGTTCATTTCCTATGTAGGCAACAAACACATCGCTACCGACTTTAAATTCTGGCAGTAACTCTTTGCTTTCTAATATGGGGATTAGTCTCTCTATTCCGATTGCAAAGCCAGTAGCCGGAGTTGGCTTTCCTCCAAAGACTTCGATTAAGTTGTCGTACCTTCCTCCACCACCGATTGAGCCTATTCCAAGATCATTATCTGCAATTGCTTCAAAAACTATGCTTGTATAGTAATCAAATCCTCTTGCTATTCCAAAGTCTATTAGAGCGTAATCTTCAATGCCATAGGCCTTCAACAGCTCAAAAAGCTCCTCAATCTTTTTCAATTCTTCCTTTGCAATCTCGCTCGTGAAAAGTTCTCGAGCCTTGGGTAAGACATCATCGGGCTTCCCTTTCAGTTCTATAAGAGTGAATACCTTGTTTATATCTTCTTCATTTAATCCAAACTCTTGAAGAGCCTTTACGAATTCTCCTCTCTCCATTTTGTCTTTTTTGTCAATTAACCTCATAAGGCCAATGTCGTCTTTCACTCCAATCATTTTGGCAAACTCGTCCAGCAGAATTCTATCTCCCACATTCACGGTGAATTCTTTTAACCCGGTACTTAGGTAGCTTTCAATGAGAAGCGCAATGACTTCTGCATCAGCTTCTATATTTGAAGAACCTATTAACTCTACGCCAGCCTGCCAGAATTCTCTAAGGCGGCCGCTTTGAGGTTCTTCATATCGGAACATATTGGTTATGTAGTACCATTTTATTGGCTTGGGGGCTGTTTGAAATGCATTTACAAAAAGTCTTGCAACACTTGAGGTTAAATCAGGCCTCAGAGATAGGTTTCTGCCACCTTTGTCCTCAAAAGCATAGAGTTGTTCAACTACCTCTTCTCCACTCCTCAGTTCAAAGAGTTTTGTGTATTCAAATGTTGGCGTGAGTATTTCCTTGAATCCGTAGACCTCAAAAACTTCTCTTATTCTCTCAAATACGTATCTCCTCTTTATCATGTCTTCAGGGAGTAAATCTCTGGTTCCTTTAACTCTCTGAATTCTAACCACTTCTCCCACCTATAAATGGGAATAAAAAGGAAGTTAAAAAGTTGTTGATTTCATAAGTTTTAGGAAAATTCCACCAACGCCTTCCACCATCATTTGGGCCCCAATAGCCATGGTAAAGAGACCGATTATCCTGATAAACACACCAAGCGTCGTTTTGCTTATATTCTCAGTTGCATAGAGAGTTATTATCATTATGAGAGCTGTTGTCAGTATTGCTATCACAATGGCCAGGGCAGAGACTTTTATGCCGTATTCCGCTGTTAATGTTATCGCAGTTGTAATTGCTGCAGGGCCGGCTATTAGTGGCGTAGCGACTGGGACTGCAGCTAAAGCAAGGATGTTCTTCTCCTTCTTTAGGGTTACCATACCACCACCTTCAAGTGCCTCAAGACCTATTTTGAAGAGCACAAAACCTCCGGCAACTCTAAGGGCATTCAAGTCAATGTGGAATATATCCTGCAGTATTATCTTCCCTGCAAGAGCGAACAAAATTAAAAGGAAGAAGCCTATGAGGTTGGCCCTCACTATGAGCTGCTTTATATCTTCTATGTGAAAATCTTCCCTAAGTAGGCTAACCAAGAGTATTTTATCGCTTGGATCAATCATGATTATCATGAGCAGTGCGGAACTCAGGATTTCGGTTATCATAGGCCTCAGAAGGTTTTTAAAAGGAATTGTTTATAAATTTATCTTCTTTTAAGAAATCCCATGGATAGTCTTGAGCAAAAGATTTTAAATCCCCAAGAAAGAGTGGAGTTTCTTGAAACAAAGCTGGAAAAATTGGAAATCTCTGAAGAACGAATTGAGCATGTTGAACAAAATCTCAAAGAATTTCTGCAGGATTTAGAAATCTTAAGGATTGAGCTTGAGAAAACTAAACGCTCTCAAAAACATTAGAAACTTTTGGTGGTCCCGCGGCCCGGATTTGAACCGGGGACCTGCGGATCTACAGTCCGCCGCCACTCCCAGGCTAGGCTACCGCGGGACCCTACAGCCCAGCCCTCAATCACTACTCATCTTTATGTAGTTTATAAATCTTTCTGTGATGCTCATATACCCGAGTGTGAACTATCAAATCCTTAAGGATGGACGTTTCAAGATGATAATCAAAAATCTTTTAACCTTTGAGTATATGTTAAACTATGGTGTTTAAGATGAAGACCTTTCTTACTGAACAGCAGCTCAAGATACTGCAGTTGAGAGCTAAAGGACTAAAGCAGAGTGAAATCGCTGAGATTTTAGGTACAAGTAGAGCAAATGTTAGCATTCTAGAAAAGCGTGCAATGGAAAAAATCGAAAAGGCCAAAAATACCTTGCTTCTCTGGGAGCAATTAAACTCAAAAGCTGCTGTAGAGGTTAAAAAAGGTGAAGATATTTTTAAAGTCCCTGAAGAGATTTTTAAGCAGGCAGATAAAGTTGGGATAAAAGTTCCATACACTACAGCTGAAATTATTGCATTTTTAGTTGAAAATGCACCGATAGAGGAGAGGATTGCAAAAGAAGACTTCATTCTCTTTTTGGATAGTCATGATAAGCTTAGAATAACTGAAAGCCTACTTGAGGAACTTGATGAGGTAAGGAAGGATTAGAGAAGTGAAGATGCCATTTAAGGCCATTGCAAGTCCGCTAACTGCTCCGGAAAGTTCATCATCAAGTATTATTCTAGCCGTTCCGAGGCCGTGAGATGTAACTCCCATTGCCAGACCTCTTGCCACTTTGTCTTTTACTTTTGAAATGTTTAAGATCTCTATCCCAACTGCATTGCCCAATATTCCGGTCAATATAACTAGTACAGCAGTTAAGGCGGGAATGCCACCTATCTTTTCGCTGACTCCTATTGCTATTGCTGTTGTTATGCTCTTTGGAGCAATACTTAGAAGGACTTCGGGAGTTCCACCAAGTATCTTTGCCACATAGAAAGCACTTAAAATTGCCAAAGCTCCTCCAAAGACGATCCCGAAAAATATCTGCTTTGAATATGCTTTTATTATTCCTCTCTGCTTGTAAAGCGGGATTGCCAAGCTTACAACTGCTGGTCCGAGCAGGAAACTTAATATTTGGGCACTTTCCATGTAGGTTTCATATTTTATTTCTGTAATGTGGAGGAAAAGTGCTATGGTTATTATGGAGAGTAAGACAGGGTTTAAATAGAAGGTCTTTCTCTTTTCATAGATTTTAGAAAATAGATAGAAAGTCCCAATGGTTATGAAGATGCCCAGAGAGTTCATTTTTCACCACCACTTAGTATTTCGACGAATTTGGCCGTTAGAACCAATGTTAAGGCAAAACTTACCACTAGAGCCACGAAAATAGGAATGAGCTGAGCTTTTATGAGGCCCCAATATGCAATTACGCCGACTCCCGGTGGAATGAACATCACACTCATGTTTTTTATAAAGAATTCCGCTTCTCTCTCCACATCACTTATATCTATGAGCTTTGATATGAGTGCTAAGGTTAGAAGTATCATGCCTATTACATTTCCCGGGATGGGTAAGTGCAATAATTCACTTATTCCCTCCCCAATGAAAAGAAACCCAAAAACAATGGTCAGCCCTTTATACATGAGACATCAGGAAAAATAGGTATTGAAAAGATAAAAATATAACTGATCATTCAAACATTGCAATAGCTTCTATTTCAATCTTAACATCTTTGGGCAGTCTTGCTACTTGCACTACGGCTCTTGCTGGTTTTGAATGGCCAAAATACTCCTCATAAACTTTGTTGAACTCTCCAAAGTCATTCATATCATCTAAATAGACATTTACTTTGACTACGTCATCTACCGTGGCTCCAGCGGCCTCTAAGACTGCCAGCAAGTTTTCTATTGCTTGTCTTGCTTGTCTTGTCATATCTCCCTTTACGAGTTCCCCTGTTTCAGGGTCTATTGGGATCTGGCCGGAGATAAAAAGTATTTTGTCGGGATTTTCTACTAGAATACCTTGACTGTATGGACCAATAGGTTGTGGAGCATTCTCAGTATAAATCACGCTCCTCTTTACCATTTTTATCACCTCCAAGGCTCATGTTAATGCATTTTTATTAAAAACTTTCCGCAAATAAGAAGGAAAAGATAATCATCAGCGAAGCGAAGACTCCTCATTGCATTGCTCGGGCGCCCTCGGTGTCATCATCCCTTTAAGCTTTTTATAATCATCGGGCGGGAAGTCCTCTTCCGAGAGGGAGGGATAGTTCACCTCTTCTCTAAATATTTTTCAAGGGGTTTTGCGGGGATATCAATTGTGAGCCCCACTTTTTCTAGGGCCACCCTCAATGCGTAGATCTTCGCGTGGTCTTTGAATTCGTTTGGAGCATAATTTTCTACAGGAATATGGAAGAATTTTTCAACAAGAGTCTTTATTTCAGCCTCACTTCTTGCCTTTTTAATGTCTCCAAACCACTTTCTGATGCCATCTAAATCTATTTTTCCGTATAGTGGGATTTTTGAAACTGCTGTCTCATTTATACTGGCCAAAATTCTTGCAATATCTGCCATAGGTGTTTTGTTGTCAATTATTAGTCTTTTTACCACTATCCAGCTTCCATTCTTGGCAGTGAAGTTTATGTGTTCATCGTGATATATGAGAGTAGTTTTTAACTCAGTTATAACCCCCTCTGGGTAATTAATGGAAACCTTCTTTGATAAGGCCTCTCTGGTTAACAAAGCTTTTGCAACATTAAGCAAGTGGTTCTTGAGTTTTTTATTTTCCTCAAATATCATTGGGTTAAGCTTTCTTGAAGTTCCAGGGGATTTTAAGGTCTTTAAGAGCTCCCAAACATCTTTCTCGGTCATTTCTTCAGCTAAACTCATTATCCCAGCGACATTCATGACTTCTGTTAAATACTCCGGGAGTTTTAGAGTCACCGTATTTGATACCATGGCCAGAAAGTGTGCTATTTGCCGATCATCCATAGCAAGCAGTTTATCTCCAACTTTCCAATTCTTGTGGTTTGCAGTGAAGGCTATATGATCTTCAATTTTCATTATTCATCACCCCGTAGGTTTTTAGTTTTCTATTATTTTAGTTTTTTGTCTTTCATGATTCTTTTAAAAAAAGTTTATAAGTTCACTTAAGCAACCCTAATTTGAGAGAGGTGAGGATTTTGAGCGAAGATGTTAATAAAATCAAAAAAGAGCGTTCATATGGTGAGGAATTGGATTTGGGAGTTGATTTTAAGTCTACTGAGGAAATTAATGTTCCTGAGAAGTTAATAGATCAAGTAATCGGACAAGAGCATGCTGTTGAAGTTATCAAAACTGCTGCAAAGCAGAAAAGACACGTATTGTTAATAGGCGAACCAGGAACAGGTAAGTCAATGCTTGGCCAAGCAATGGCAGAGCTATTGCCAACGGAGGATTTAGAGGATATTTTAGTTTTTCCAAATCCTGAAGACGAAAACATGCCTAAAATAAAGAGTGTTCCGGCATGTCAAGGAAAGCAGATAATTGAACGCTATAGGCAAAAAGCAAAAGAGCAAGAGAATATAAAGTCTTACATTTTGCTTTTTGTACTGTTTGTAGTTATGCTGGCAGTTCTAATGGATCGTTCAGCCCAAACACTGCTCTTTGGTGTTTTTGTCCTTATAGTATCATTAATGGCCCTTTCAAACATGAGACTCAGGGGCCAAGCCTTGGTACCGAAACTATTAATAGACAATTGTGGCAGGAGAAAAGCTCCATTTGTTGATGCAACGGGCGCACATGCTGGAGCTCTCCTTGGAGACGTTAGACACGACCCGTTCCAGTGTTTTAGTGGTAAGGAGAGTATTATAATTGAAAAAGATGGTGAAAGAAGAGTAGTCACTTTGAAAGAGTTTGTTGATAGCGCTCTTAAAGAACCATCGGGAGAAGGAGTAGATGGTGAGATTAACGTCATCTACAAGGACTTTAGAAATGATAAAGTTAAAATACTGACAAAGGATGGCTTCGTGAAGCTCCTCTATGCCAACAGGAGGGAAGGAAAGCAAAATCTCAGAAGAATAGTGAACCTTGAGAAGGATTACTGGCTCACGGTAACGCCTGAGCACAAGGTGTACACGGCGGAAGGTCTCAAAGAAATGGATGAACTGACCAAAGATGACGAGATAATAAGAGTTCCCGTTATAATCCTTGACCGCTTTGATGTAGCTCGTACATACAATGAGGAGAAGAAGCTCAAAGATTACTTCCGCTGGAAGGACTATTACGAGAAAACCGGCAATGGATATAAGAGGGTCGCTAAGGAGCTTGGAATTAAGGAGAGCACGCTCCGTTGGTGGACTCAAGGAGCCAAGCCAAAATCCCTGAAAATGGCCGAAGAACTCGAAAAACTTGGTCTCCTACCACTGAAGAACGAGGATGAACGGCTCGAAGAGATAGCCAAAGTTATGGGCATCCTTTTCAGCGATGGGAATATTGACAAGAACCTTAACACTCTGAGCTTTGTGTCAAGTGAGAGGGAAGCTATCGAAAAATTCGTGAGAATCCTTGGCAACCTCTTTGGAGAATTTGAATATGAGATCAAGGAGAATCGTGAGGCTATGGGAGAGAGTATTCTCTTCAGGACGTGGGACAGGAGAGTCATAAGATTCTTCGTTGCCCTTGGTGCTCCCGTTGGTAACAAGACAATGGTTAAGCTTGAACTTCCATGGTGGATTAAGCTTAAGCCGTCACTTTTCCTCGCCTTCATAGATGGTCTCTACAGCGGCGATGGCAGCGTACCAAGGTTCGCCCACTATAGGGATGGTATCAAATTTAATGGAACGCTTGAAATAGCCCAGCTTACCGATGAGCTTGAAAAGAAGCTTCCATTTTTTGAGGAGATAGCATGGCATTTGGGCCTCTTTGGAATCGAGGCAAAGGTTAGGGTTGACAAAGCTGATGGTAAGTATAAGGTGAGGCTTATATTCTCGCAATCCATAGACAACGTGCTCAACTTCCTTGAATTCATCCAGATAAGTCTCTCCCCATCAAAGAGGGAGAGATTCCTCGGGGAAGTCGAGAAGTATATCAATGCCGTTCCCGATTCAAGTCTTGCAGAGAAGCTCAAAGAATTCAAGGAGCGCTTTGAGAGGATTAAGAAGGAAGAGAGAAGGAACTTCATTGAAAGCTCGGAAGAAGTGGAGGTTACCTACAACGTGACTACAGAGACAGGGAATCTCCTTGCCAACGGCCTATTCGTCAAAAATTCCGGTGGTCTTGGAACTCCCGCCCACGAACGTGTTGAACCTGGAATGATTCATAGGGCCAACAAAGGGGTCCTTTTCATAGATGAGGTGGCAACCTTAAACATAAAGATGCAGCAAAACCTCCTTACAGCGATGCAGGAAAAGAAAATGCCTATAACTGGACAAAGTGAGCTTTCAAGTGGTGCCATGGTAAGAACGGAACCAGTGCCATGTGATTTCGTCCTTGTGGCTGCTGGGAACTTGGATACTGTTGATAAGATGCATCCTGCTTTACGTTCAAGGATAAGGGGCTATGGTTACGAAGTTTATATGAGAACTACGATGCCAGATACTATAGAAAACAGAAGGAAACTTGTTCGTTTTGTCGCTCAAGAGGTTGCGAAGGATGGCAAAATACCACATTTCACAAAAGATGCGGTTGAGGAGATAGTGAGGGAAGCTCAAAAGAGAGCTGGTAGGAAGGGTCACCTTACACTTCGCCTCAGAGACCTTGGTGGTATCATAAGAGCAGCAGGTGACATTTCTATCAGGGAAGGAGCAAAATACGTTACTAGAGAACATGTTTTCAAAGCTCTCCAGCTTGCAAAGCCTCTTGAAAAGCAATTGGCTGATTGGTATATTGAAAGAAAGAAGGAGTATCAAGTTATTAAAACCGAAGGTGGAGAGATAGGAAGGGTTAACGGCTTAGCAGTAATAAGTGAACAGAGTGGTATTGTACTTCCAATTGAAGGCATGGTTGCACCAGCAGCAAGTAAAGAAGAGGGCAAGATAATTGTAACTGGAAAACTTGGAGAGATCGCAAAGGAAGCTATTCAAAACGTCTCGGCCATAATAAAACGATACAAAGGAGAGGATATAAGCAGATATGATATTCACGTCCAGTTTCTGCAAACCTATGAGGGGGTCGAAGGTGATTCAGCAAGCATAAGTGTTGCTACTGCGGTTATTTCAGCCCTTGAAGGGATCCCAGTAAAACAAAATGTTGCGATGACAGGCTCATTGAGTGTTAGAGGGGAAGTACTTCCAGTAGGAGGAGTAACTCCAAAAATTGAGGCGGCTATTGAAGCAGGAATAAAACAAGTTATAATCCCCAAAGCAAACGAACAGGATGTATTCCTGAGTGCTGATAAGGCGGAAAAAATTGAAATAAATCCTGTGGAAACAATAGATCAGGTACTCCAGATCGCTCTCGAGGATTCAGAGAAGAAAGAAGAACTCATAAGGAGAGTTAAAGGGGCCTTACCTTTACACGCTTAGCCATCCAATAGTTCTAAAAGGCCTGCACACTCTATTATTTTTGTAGCAATCTCTTTTCCCACTTCAATGTCCGTTAATTCTTTTACAATGATCTTTCCACTTGGGTATATACTGACCTCATACTTTTCAACTACAGCAATGGCCAACATTTTTGGAATAACACTTTTTATTTGATATCCTCTCTCTTTCAAGCACTCTGTGGTTCTCTTTAAGTCCAAAGTAACTTCTTTGTCCCATGAGTAGGGCTGCACTATTACCCCTTTCATTGTGGTGCATGGTTTTGAGATTATCATCCTATCACCACATTCGATTTGAAGTGGCCTGTTTTTATCAGTTTCTACCCATTTTTGAGTATTGAAAAGGTAATCACTCGCCCGAAATGTTAAAAATAATATTTCGAACTTCAATCATGTTGCTTGAAATACTACTAGGCATAATCTTTCTCTGGGATGGCTATTTCTTTGTCAACTACCTAATTAGTCTTTTAACTCCATATAAAACTCGGATGTGGGCCCCCTCTGTAACCATTCTTATTCCAGCTTATAATGAGAGTGGGACAATACTGCACTCTATAAAATCAGCCCTTTCTCAGGACTATCCCAAACTCGAAGTCATTGTGGTTGATGATGGCAGTGAAGATGACACATTTGAAAAGGCAAATTCTATCAAAGATTCAAGACTCAAGGTTTTCAGAAAGAAACACGAAGGAAAAGCAAAGGCTTTGAATTTTGGTCTCCAAAGAACCAGTGGAGAAATAATAACTACTATCGACGCGGATACATTATTAGCGCCAAATGCAATTAGGGAATTGGTTAAACGTATTTATTCAAAGGAAATTGTAGGAGCTGGAGGTCAAATTCGAGTTCTTGGTAGTTCTTTTCTTGAAAGAGCCCAAGATGTTGAACATTTTAGAATAGCCATGTTTAGAAGAGCTAAGGAACTTGAAGATCTAAGTGTTGCTCCAGGTCCACTCTCTGCTTTTAGAAAAACTATCTTGAGAGAAATTGGAGGGTTTGTTGAAAGCAAAGTTGAGGATTATGCAACCACAAAAGCGATTAAAAAGTTAGGGAAAGTTGTTTATGCTCCAAAGGCGAAAGCTTATGTAAAGATGCCAAGCAAACTTTCAGAGTTGTGGGTACAAAGAAAAAGATGGTTTTTGGGAGATTTGGAGCATTTAGGAGGAGGATTTGAAAAAGAACTTCTTTTCCTTATCTTAGGCGATTTTATCGCATTTTTAGATATAATTATTCCCATTGCTCTGACACTCACAGGGAAGTTTGGTTTACTTCTACTCTTTATTGGGTATGAAATTCTAACTGCCTTAATCCCCACACTTGTTGAGGGAGGATCTCTTTTGAATGCCATGTTCTTTCCTATATTTTTATGGTTTTGGGCAGTTTTTTACTTGGTTTTGCACCTCTATGGATATTTGTTGAAAATCCATCATAACCTTTAAAAAATGAAGCTCTATATAGATTATATACTCTATATAGTAAATTGAGAAGGAAGGAGAAATGGACTGGATTCTATTCCCAGCTCTTTTTATGGCATGGGCCGTGGGAGTTAATGATAGTGCAAAAGTAGTTGGCACTGCTGTGGGATCTGGGTTATTGGGGTTTAAGAAGGCTGTTTTTGTTATTGTAGTATTTACAACTATGGGGGCCGTTTTTGGTGGAGGCGGTGTTTCTGGAACTATCAGTGAACTGGCCAAAGGTTTGGATGCCTATTCAATAGGAATAATCCTTTTTAGTGCCGCAGTGGCCGTTACTCTAGCGAGCATAAGAGGGTTACCGATTTCTACAACCCAATCAATCGTGGGAGGATTAGCGGGAGCGGCACTAACATTTAATTTGATGGTAAAGTGGGAGATACTTTTCAAAATAGTGCTTGCATGGGTTTTGTCTCCATTGGCGGCTGCTTTTTTAGCAATCATGGTTTATGAGGTTTATGTAAAGCTCTTTAAGAAAATAAAACAAATTCAGCTCCTTGAGGCAATGTATAAGTGGCTTGTCTTTATAGCAGTTGCATTTTCTGCTTTCAATCTGGGGGCAAATGAGCTCTCTAATGTAGTTGGTTTGATGGAAGCCATAGGTATTGACGGCCCATTTAAGCTCGTTCTTTCCTTGACTCTAGGATTTGGAGCACTAACTTTTAGCCATGAGGTGATCATGAGTATTGGTAAAAAGCTGACACCCCTTGATCCTCTTTCGGCATTTTCATCACAGTTTGCTTCAGCCATAGCAGTGACTACTGCAAATCTTTTTGGTCTTCCAGTTAGCTCAGGTCAGGCAGTTGTGGGAGGGGTAGCGGGGCTTGGTTACCATTTGGGCAACCCCATTAATTGGGGCTTGATTAGAAGCATAGTATTGAGCTGGATTTTTGCTCCATTGATTTCTGGGATTCTAACGTACCTGCTTTTGGGCTTACTTCCGTAGGTTTTTAAACTCAAAAATTTGAAACATTGGTGGTGGAGAAAATGAGTGAGTTTAGATTTGAAATAAAAGCGAGAGATGCTGCTGGAAGAATTGGAAAGATGGAGGTCAATGGTAAAAAACTTGAGACCCCAGCTATAATGCCCGTTGTAAACCCCAAACAGCTCATAGTAACTCCTAAAGAACTGGAACAAATGGGATTTGGCATTATTATCACAAATTCATATATCATATACAAAGATGAAACCCTCAAGGAAAAGGCCCTTGAAAAGGGCATCCATAGACTCTTAGGTTATAATGGCATAATTGAAGTTGATTCCGGAAGTTTTCAGCTCATGAGGTATGGTGGGATAGATGTAACCAATAGGGAAATAATAGAATTCCAACATAGAATTGGGGTAGATATTGGGACTTTTCTTGATATTCCCACTATTCCAGATGCTCCAAGAGAAAAAGCAGAGGATGATCTAAAAATAACTCTGGAAAGAGCAAAAGAGGCCGAGAGAATTAAAGAAATAGCAATGAATGCTGCTATACAGGGTTCAACTTACCCAGATTTGAGAATCCGTGCTGCCAAACAGCTTAGTGAAATGAATTTTGAAGTTCATCCAATCGGCGCAGTGGTTCCCCTAATGGAAGCCTACAGATATCGAGATCTAGTTGATGTTGTTATCGCTTCAAAAATAGGATTAAGGCCAGATAGACCGGTTCACCTTTTTGGAGCAGGCCACCCAATGGTATTTGCGCTGGCTGTGGCAATGGGGGTGGATCTCTTTGATTCAGCAAGTTATGCGCTATATGCAAAAGATGATCGGTATATGACTCCTGAAGGGACAAAAAGGCTCGAAGAACTTGAGTATTTTCCATGCTCATGTCCGGTTTGTTCTAGCTATACTCCACAAGATCTCAAAGAAATGCCTAAAGAGGAGAGAACCAGGCTCTTAGCTCTTCACAATCTTTGGATTATTAGAGAAGAGCTTAATAGGGTAAAACAGGCCGTGAAAGAGGGGACTTTGTGGGAATTGGTGGATGAACGTGCTAGATCCCATCCAAAGATGTTTGCGGCATATAAGAGGCTTTTAAACTATGGGGATTACTTAGAGGAGAATGAACCAGTAACAAAAGCTTCTGCATTTTTCAAAATAAGTGAAGAGATACTGAAAACTCCGGTGCCTTTAAGAGCAAAAATACGAGCTGAAAGAGTCCGTAGAAAATTCCAAAATACCTTAGAACATCCGATTTTTGGTGAAATTCCAAAATATCTGATTTTAACATTTCCGTTTGCACAAAGCGAGGGTGAAGAGGATTTTTCCATAAAAAGGCCAACTAAAGAAGAAGCCCAGTTATATGTTCAGGCAGTTGCTGAATACCAGTTTGGTGAAGGAGCTTCTGAGGCATTTAAAGATGTTTTTGTAGAACTTTCGAGAAAAACAGGGATGCCAAGGCAGATAAAAGCTAAAGGACAACATGTAGCAACATTTAGAGCTGATGACGGCTTTTTAACTTTAGGAATTGAAGGAGCCAAAAGACTTCATGCCATTCTTCCATATCCTAGAATGAGAGTTATAGTTAATGATGATGCGGAACCATTTGCAAAGAAAGGTAAGAGCGTATTTGCCAAGTTTGTGATTGGTGCAGATGAAAGGATAAGACCTTATGATGAGGTTTTGGTTGTTAATAAAAACGATGAACTTCTAGCAACTGGTCAGAGCTTATTAAATGGTAGAGAACTCAAAGTTTTTCAACAGGGATTGGCAATAAAAGTTAGACGTGGGATAGAGAAGTGAGCCCCTTTCTGGCCTTTTAACACAATCTTTTTATTTTTGTAATAGGTAATTAAAAAGAGGTGGAAATATGGCTAAAGTCGGTATTGTTTATGGAGAATCTAGTACTGATTATTTCACTTTTATCGTTGACCCTCAAAACATGCCTAACTTTGGGGAATTTGTGGTGGTTAAGAATAGAAATGGAGATGAAGTTCTAGCCGTTGTTAAAGGGGTTAGGAACATCAACTGGCTCATGGGTGTAGGAAAAGGGAGTTATGATTATATTGAAAAAACTGTAAACGTATTTTCTAAGGGTGTTCTCGATAAAAGCGAGTCAATAATTGCCAGTGCTAAAGTTTTAGGGGTTCTCAGAACTAAGGAGGATATAGAAAATGGAAACTTTGAATTCAGGCAGAGGCCAAATAGAGTTCCGATAAAACCTGGTGAGGTTGTAGAGCGAGCCAAAGATGAAGATTTAGAGAGAATATTTTCCAATGGTCATATAAAAATTGGTCGACTTTTAGCTAGAGAGAATGTTGAGGTAGGATTGGATGTAAATAAGCTTGTTTCAAGGCATTTTGCTGTTTTGGCCGTCACTGGTGCGGGTAAATCAAACACCATAGCAGTGCTTTCAAAGGAAATTGTAGACAACACAAAAGGTACTATTGTAATTTTGGATCCTCATGGAGAGTATTCAAGACTGTCATGGAAAAATGCAAAAGTTAATACTATAAAGGCCACTATAGATCCAGCAAAAATAAAGGTGAGTGAGTTTGCAACACTTCTCGGTGTTGCAGAGAACGCTTCACTCCAAAGAAGATTTTTAAGCTTAGCTTATTACACTGTTAAGTGGGAAGCGAGAAATTCATCAAAAATTTTGGGTGGAATTGCTTTTGTAGATGCATTAGAACAAAAAATTGAAGAATGGATCAGGGCATATGAGAGTAGGGAGAGAGGGGAGGATGTCGTCATCAATTATTATGATCCTCAAGGTAATTTGCTTCCTAGAAAAATTCAGTCTAAAGACTTGGATTCTTTAATAAGGTTAAAAGATTATCTCCAAGAGCTTAAAGCCAATTTTAGGGAGTTTATAAAGCTGGGGAACATACTATCGGAAATCACCCCGGCCATGGTCAATGTTATAGATTTAAGTGGTATGGAAGAGGATCAAATGATTGCGTTGGCCTCTTATCTGTTAAGAGGAATCTTGAAGTATCGTGTAAGATATATGAAGGCAGTAAACATGGGAGACTCTCCAAAAATAAAGGAAACTAAAGAAAAGTTTCCAGCACTAACAAAACCAATCCTTGTTATAGTCGAAGAGGCCCATATTTTCGCACCCCGTGAATACAAAACCCAAGCCGCCCACTGGTTAGGCAAAATAGCTAGAGAAGGGAGAAAATTCGGTATAGGCTTGGGAATAGTCTCTCAAAGACCCAAAAAACTTGATGATGACATATTGAGCCAAACAAATACAAAAATAATCCTTCGTTTGGTTGAACCACATGACCAAAGGTACGTGCAGCAAGCAAGCGAACAGATAAGTGAAGATTTACTTTTAGATATAGCATCGCTTGGGATTGGTGAAGCAGTCATTGTGGGGTTTGCAATACCATTGCCGGCCATGGTGAAGATATACAGCTTTAAAGAAGATTTTAACGGTTATTACGGTGGCGGTGATATTGATATTGTGAAAGAATGGGGAGAGATAGAAGAAGAAAGTGAAATAAACTTGGAAGATCTTGCAGGTGAATGATAATGAAATTTGCCCATATAGCAGACCCTCATCTTGGGAGGGAACAGTTTCAGCAACCTTTTAGATATAGAGATTATCTTGAGGCATTTAAGCAGGCCATAGAAAGGGCAATAGAAGAGAAGGTTGATTTTATCCTTCTTGCAGGTGATCTCTTTCACGTTAGTAAACCTTCCCCTAGGGCTATCAGGGATGCGGTGGAAGTATTGGGTGTTGCAAAGAAAAAAGATATACCAATTTTTGCAATAGAAGGAAACCATGACAAGACAATAAGGGAAACTTCAATCTATGACTTACTTGAACACTTAGGCCTGATTTACACCATAGGAATAAAGAAAACTCCAAGAGAGGGTGAGTTTCAGAGGAGCATTAAAAAGGGGAATTTATATCTTGTTTATGGAGTTTTTGGAGATATTGAGATTTACGGATTAAGGCATAACAACAGGTGGCAACTTATCAAAAATGGTCAGAATATATTGAAGACTCTTTTCAAAGGACGACCCAATTCGATCTTAATGCTCCATCAGGCCATTGATTATCTCGCCGAAGGTACACCGTATAAAGATGCTTTTGATTTAAAGCTTAGTGAAATACCCGATGGGTTTGGATATTATGCATTGGGCCATATTCACATGAAAAAAGAACTTAAGAAAGGAGAAAGTGGGCTTTCAGGGGATATTATATATCCCGGTTCTCTGGAAAGAACTGAAATTAGAGAGGCGAGTCACAGGATAGTTTATGATAGGAAGCTAACTCTTAAAAAGCTTGAAGAGAATATTAAGGGTTTTTACATTGTTGAAGACTTTGAACCTCAATTTGTAGAGATAAATACTCGGCCGTTCTACAACGTTCTAATAAAGGGAAATTCCAAATCAGAACTTAAAAATAAGGTCTCTGAGATTAAAAATTATGTTGAAAGGGATAGTATAGTCATTATAACTCTTGAAGGGGTTGTTAGAGGGGGAGTTCATGTAAATGAGTTCTATGACCTTCTGAAGGATTGGGAGCTGGCATATTACAATTTCAATAATAGAGTGTCCTCAGAGGCTATAGGAGTGGATCCAACGAAAACCGTTGACGAGCTTTTAGATGAGATATTATCTGATTTTGAGAAAGAAGTATTCTCACAGCTTGTTAGCGAACCAAAGTATTTTTCAGAGGAACTTGATAATTTTGTTGTTTGGTTAATGGACAAGTACAAGCATTCCAAAATCTCAGAGAAAAAGGGGTCTGGTGAGGAAAAGGCCGAAGATGAAAAAGAAAAGAGCAGACCCAAACCAAAACCACCGAAAGTTGGTACAATCGATGCGTGGCTTGGAATGAGGTGAGAAAAATGAGGATAAGATCCCTTAAAATAAAAAATTTTAGAGCTCATGAAAATTCTCATGTGGAGTTTAATGATGGAATTAATTTGATAATCGGCCAGAATGGTTCTGGAAAGAGTTCAATTCTTGAAGCAGTATTTGCTAGCCTTTATTTAGGCCATGGGAGTTTTCCAAGAGGATATAAAAAAGTAAATACAAGAATTGGAAAATCTGGGTTTGAACTCGTTTTGAAGTTTGAGCATAATGGAAAAAATTATGAAATTGTTAGGAAATCCAATGGAGAGAGCTATCTGAAAGAAAATGGAGGAGTTTTACACGAGAAGGATAGTGACATAGCTAGATGGAGTGAGAGATATCTTTATCCCCTCCATGTGTTTAGAAATGCCTTATATATAAGACAGGGAGAAATAGAAAACATTCTTGTTGATGAGGATGTGAGGGAAAAGGTCCTCAGAAAAGTGTTAGGAATTGAGGATTTTGAAAATAGTGCTAACAATGCCCAGGAAGTCCTTAGAGAATTAAGAAAGAAAAGAGAATATCTGGAGAAGTTAATTCAGGCTTCAGGAGATATCCAAAATAAAATTAAAGAACAAGAGAAAAGACTTGGGGAGGTTATACATAAGATCAATGAACTCAGAAAGAAAGAAATTGAAACAGCAGAGAAGCTTTCTGCAGTCTCTAAAAGATACGAAGAACTCAAGGAGATTAAGGAAATATTAACCCAAAAGGAAAAAGAAAAACTCTCAGTTGAAGGTTCAATGAAGAAGCTCGAGGCGGATATAAAAAATACTAGAGATAGAATTGCAGAACTTGAAAAAGAACTCAGGGTCTTGAGGGATAAAGAAGGTCGTTTAAAGGAGATAGAATGGGTGAAAAAAGAATATGAAACATTAAATGCTCTAATGGTAAAAAGAAAAGAGCTGCAGGAAATTGAATTAAGAAAAAGCCGTTTAGAGGAAAGAATCAAAGTCTTGCAAAAGCAAATACAAGAACTTGAGTCAAAATCTGAAGAGCTTGAAGAGACTAAGAAACTTGAAAAAAAGCTTTTAGATGATTATAATGTGCTAAAAACATTTGCAGAAACTTATGATATGGTGCGACAGCTGGTTGTTGAGAAGGAGAAGTACTCAACGGAGCTTGAGAAGGCAGGTTATACCAAGGAAAAACTTGTTAATGAAATTAAAAATGTTGAAAAGGCAAAAAAAGAGTTGAAAGAGGTTGAAGATAAGATTCTCACGTTAAAAGGCGAACTTAATGGACTGGATAAAATTGAGAAGAGCTTGAGAGATAATGTATCAAAGTTAGAGGGAGCAAAAGAATGTCCTCTCTGTAAGAGGCCAATAGAGGAGCATGAAGAAGGAGAAATTAAGAGAGAATACACTGCCGAACTTGCCAAGATTGAAAAGAAAAAGGAAGAGATTGCTGAAGCGCTGAGAAAAGCTTTGAAAAGAAAAACAGAGCTTGAAAAAATCAGGAATAATGAAAGTAAGCTTATTAAACTTCACAAGACTCTTGAATTCTTGGAAAATGTTGAAAGCAAACTTGAAAAATATAACATCGAAGAACTAAAGAAGAAAACTGAAGAGTTTGAGAAGGTAAGAGAAAGAGTCATTGAAGTAAAGAAGGAAATAATTAGAGTAAACAAGGAATTAGAAAAACTGAATGAGTTTAAAAATGAGAAAGAAACTCTTCTGCGGAAATTAGGGGATCTTGAAAGAAAAAAGGCAGAGGTTTTGCATGAAATTGAAGAAAAGGGTTTTGAATCTTTTGAGGATGTGGAAAAGAGACTAAAAGAGTTGGAGCCTCTCTACAAGGAGTATATATCTCTCAGTAATGTTCCACAAGAAATCCAAATCCGGGAAAAAAGGCAAGAGTTGCTTGAAACAACGCTTAAAGATAAGGAAAAAGACCTTAATCTAACTAAAAATGTATTTAAAATGCTTTCTAAGGAGATAGAAGAATTAAAAGTCAGATTCACCGTAGAGGAATTTGAGAAGATCAGCAAGGAATATCTTTCTTTGTCCAGTCTGCATGCTGCTGTACTTAAGGAGATTGAAGGGAATGAAAACCTAAAAGAAGAAGTTGCCAGGAATTTAGAGGATTTAAAAAGACAATTAGAAGCAATTAAGAAGGCCAAAGAAGAATCGGAGCTTATAGAAAAAATGATGGCAGATATGAAAGTTTTAAGAGAAAAACTGCTTAAGCTAAAAGCAGAAGCTGAAAGGAGAGGTTTAAGTGAAGTGGAGAGGGTTGCCAGTGAACTTTTCTCTGATATGACGGAGAGAAAGTATCAGGGAATAAAAATCATTAGAGAAAAAAAGTTTGGCAGGGAGAGGATAAGGATAGTTGTTCTTTACCAAGGGCAAGAAGAGGAGATTGATTTCTTAAGTGGTGGGGAGAGAATTGCTTTGGGGCTATCCTTTAGATTGGCTCTGTCTCTTTACAAAGTTAAAAACATGGAACTTCTGATTTTAGATGAACCAACTCCATTCTTAGATGAAGAGAGGAGGAAAAAACTGGTTGAGATAATAACCCAGCACTTGAGAAAAATCCCACAGGTGATAATAGTATCGCATGATGAAGAACTTAAAGATGCTGCTGATTATGTGATTAGGGTTTCTCTTATCGGGGGAAAGAGCAACGTAGAGGTGGAAAGCCTTGGCACGTATTAGTCAGAGTCACTTGGATGATGTAAAGAGGTATTTGGACTCTCAATGGATGAGGATAGATGAATTAAAGAAACTGGTAATTGAGGCCGGTTACTATTGGAAGGAATTTCCACCTGCAAAAGAAGCAAAAGTTTTTGCTGTTGATGGAAGTAGGATGGTAAAGAGGCTCAGTGGGGCGATAGTTTATGGGGTTTCTTCAGTTTCTATAGGTGATGATATATTACAGTGGCATGAAATAGGCCTTGTTTCTCCTTATAAACACGTGGATGAAAGGATAAGACTGCACATGGAAATGCTTGAAAACAGAATTGGAGCCATGACATTTGAACTCAAAGGGGCCGATCTCATTTTAATGGATGGAACTTTAAGCGGCTCCATAGCTAGACCCCCCGCTTATTTGGAGAGCAGCACCCGACAGTTTTATGAAGAAGATAAAATTGGGACTATAAACACTGTCAAGGCCTTTTTGGAACTTTTAGAATCTGAATGGGATAAATGGAAAGAAAGTCTCGAAGAAGAAGGAGTTATAAATTATTCCACAGTAGTAGCAAGGCGAGAAGAAATTTTTGAGCACCTGAAGTCTTATGTAGTTGAAAAGGAATTTCTTGAAAAGATAGAGAATAATCCGAATTACAAAGAGGATTTTATAATATTCTTGGAGTATCTTGAATATTTACACTCAATAGACAAGCTCTTAAACGGTACTGTGGCCTTTGTGGCAAAAACTTTCTACACTGATGATATAATAAAACAGGTTACTGAAGGGAAGGAAGAGAGTAAATACGCTTTAATACCAGATGTTCCAGTAATTGATTCCATCTCAAAAAAACGAGGGTATATGAAATTTAAATATAGAGAATCTAGAAAATGGGCCCTTCCCGAAGTTATCCAAAGAGCTGTGGGGGGCAAATATCTACAGAGGGTTGTGGAACTTTTCCCCAAAGAAGGAAACCCCGTACAGAATATACAGCCGGCCTATGTGAGATTTATGGATAATGGTGTTATCTACCTTCTTGAGACTACAAACTTAACTGATGAACTTCTATCTGCAATACTTTCTGTTGCGGAGGATGAGTATATAATACCACTCGAGTATGCCCATCACACTGTGGTTATAAAGAAGCAAGAATTTGATACATATGTGGATGCGATTCTTAATGCTCTGGTTGGAGAAGACCCCAAATATCTAGCATTTTTGAGGTATGGGAGAGAGCCATTGGAATAAGTTTTTTGGGAAAATAAAAGGTTGGTTTCCACATCAATAAGATTAAAAACTTGAAAACTCAATATTTAAACATGAGTGTATCTTCGAGAGATTTCATACCAAGGAAGATACCATTGAGTTTCATTGTAGTACGGCCTGCTACACTTTTTGACCTAAGTGAAATAATGCGCATTGAAAGGCAATCCTTCAGAGAGCAATATCCTCGTGGGTTATTCATGATGTTTCTTGATTCAAATCGTGAGACTTTTCTAGTTGCGGAGTACAGTGGGCAAGTGGTTGGTTATGTGATGGGTTACATAAGGCCAGATATGGAAGGTCATATAATGAGTATAGCAGTTGACCCCCTTTACAGGGGAAATGGAATAGGAAGATTATTAATGGAGGCGGTTATAGATAGATTAATAAAGCGAGGGGCCAGGTACATAGGTCTAGAAGTTAGGGTTAGTAATAAGGGAGCGATAAAACTCTACGAAAAGTTAGGATTCAAAAAGATGAAGATTATACGGGGCTATTATTCAGATGGAGAGGACGCTTATTACATGATGCTGGATCTGAACACATGGGGGGGCAAAAGTTGACCGAATTTAAATTTTATCTCAGTGGTGAGAGAGTTTTCAGCACAATGGAAAGTGCTTTAAATAAGCTTTACAACAAAAGACATTACGGAGAAGTTGTTAATGGAAAGCTATTCTTATCTTTAATTGAAGCCGCATATCTTCTTGAAAAAGAGTGGATTAAGGTTTTTGATGGAGAGAAAGAATTGACTCTTGAAGAGGTTTTTGAACTAGGCAGAAAAAAAGATGAACAGTTTGATCTAAAGTTTTTAGTATACAAGGACCTTAGGGACAGGGGATACACAGTTAAAACCGCCCTTAAATATGGTTCTCACTTTAGGGTTTATCGAAAAGGTATGGAAGATCACGCTGATTGGTTAATCTGGGTAGTAAACGAGAGTCAAAGGATGTATCCCAATGAATTAACGGCAAGGGTCAGGGTTGCTCATGGGGTTAGGAAAAAAATGGTTTTGGCTGTAGTGGATGAAGATAACGATGTAGTTTACTATCAGGTTGGGAGAATAAAGTTTTAGGGCGATTTCTACTTCTTGAGGTTCTCCGAGAAAAGTAAAATATCTCTAATCTTTTCTCCAAAAGGAAAAATAAAGGATAAGAAATCACTTTAAGAATCCAGTCTTCTTTCCTAGGTCCTCGAATGCGTCTATGACATATTGTAAGTCCTCTTTTGAATGAGCAGCTGAGGGCTCGAGTCTTATTCTTGCTGTTCCAAGGGGGACAGTTGGGTAAACTATAGCTTGAGCGAAGATGTTGTATTCTTCATAGAGTCTCTTACTGAACTCCTGCGCCCGCTTCTCTTCATACAGCATTACTGGAGTAATTGGGTGTTTTGTATTTCCTAAGTCGTATCCCAAGTCACGAAGTCCTTTTTGGAGGAAGTTGGTGTTGTCCCATAACTTCTTAACTAGCTCATCGCTGTGTTGGAGTATTTCAACGGAGGCTATTGCGGCTGCAACATCGGGTGGATTCAAGGCGGAGGAGAACAAGAACGGCCTTCCTCTTTGTCTTAGATAATCTATAGCTTCCTCGGGACCAGCTACATATCCACCAATGACACCAAAAGCCTTGCTTAGTGTTCCCATCTCAAAATCAACTCTGTCATGGAGGTTGAAGTGGTCAACTATTCCCCTTCCACTGTCACCAAGAACACCTTCACCATGAGCATCATCCACATAGACTATCGCATCATACTGCTCTGCCAATTCGGCTATCTCCGGTAGCGGAGCTAAGTCGCCATCCATGCTGAATACTCCATCAGTGACTATAAGCTTCTTTTTCTTGTCTTTAACTTCTTCGAGTCTCTTTTTGAGGTCTTCCATGTTAAGGTGCTTGTAAATAACTTTTTCAGCACCGCTTAATCTCATACCATCTATGATGCTCGCGTGATTGAGTTCTTCACTCACGAAAACTCCATCTTCGCCTTTCTTGATTAACGCACTTAATGCACCAAGGTTTGCATTGTAACCGCTTTGGAAGAGAATGGCTGCTTCTCTCTTCTTAAATTTAGCCAATTTTTCCTCAAGCTCCACGTGAAGTTCCATAGTCCCGGCGATAGTTCTAACGGCACCAGCACCAACACCATAATCAAGAATGGCTCTTATTGCTGCTTCTTTAATTTTTGGGTGTGCAGCAAGGCCAAGATAGTTGTTAGAACACATGTTGAGAACTTTCTTCCCATCAACAACAACCCAGGGGCCTTGAGAACTTTGCAGTACTCTAATCCTTACGTAAAGGCCTTTTTCTTTAAGTTCATTAAGTTCTTCAGTAATCCAATCAAGCTTTGCCATAGGCACCACCAAGTAGAATATTCATGTTTCATGCCTATAAAAGTTTTTCATGCTGAAATCCTCAATGGAATCAGAATTGTATAAATAATTGGTTTTCTTTATAGTTATCGAGATGATCTGTGTTTTGATTCTAATCTTAAAACAAATCTTTAAGTAAGATTAGACCTCTCAAGATGTGAGATCTGGGGATAGTCCAAAGAGTTTAAATATCTGCTTGAGTATAAAGAGTTTAGTTCACGATAATAGGTGATTGTCATGGTTGAGGAGGTAAAAGAGGTTAAGGAAGTTAAAATTCTTGAAAAACCGTGGGTTGAGAAGTACAGACCTGAGAGGCTTGATGACATTGTTGGTCAGGACCATATAGTAAAGAGACTCAAGCATTATGTTAAGACGGCTTCAATGCCGCATCTTCTCTTCGCAGGGCCGCCTGGCACCGGAAAGACGACTAGTTCGCTGGCTTTAGCACGAGAACTCTTTGGAGAGCACTGGAGACATAATTTTCTCGAATTAAACGCCTCTGTTTCCAAAGATACCCCAATACTTGTGAGAATCAACGGTCGGGTTATGAGGACAACCTTTGCCGAGCTTGACAAACTCTATTTCAATGAGAGCGATGGCGAGGTTGCCTACAAAGATGCATCCAACCTTGAGGTCCTCACGGTTGACGAAAACTACTGCGTCAAGTGGGCTCAAGTAAGCAAGATAATCCGCCACCACGTTCCCGTTATACTTCACGTCCATCTTGAAGGCGGAGGAAAGCTTGAACTGACTGGAAACCACTCCGTTATGGTCCTAACCGAGAACGGTCTTGAAACTGTGAAGGCGAGCGAGCTGAAGGAGGGTACAATCTTACTCAGCTTCACCACTAACATTGAAGGTTTTCTCGACGTTCTCGACATGAGTGACTATAGTATTAAGGAGAGTGCGAGGACGAGAACCTTCAAGGGGCTTTCGGTTGATGAAGAGCTTTCCTACATTTTTGGTCTTTATGCGGCTGAAGGAGCTGTCGGCTTCAATGGTAACACCTCCGGTCAGGTGATATATACCCTTGGAAGCCACGAGGGTCAACTGATAGAGCGCATTAAGGCCTTTGTGGAGAATCTCGGCGTCAGCGTTTACGAGAACTACACGAGTTCTGGCTTTGACCGCTCAAGGAAGAGCGCCTACCAGTTCCGGCTCCTCAACACCCAGCTTGCTAGGTTCTTCGAGGAGAGCTTCTACGACGGAAACGGCAGGAGAGCAAACAACAAGAGGCTTCCGGGTTTCGTCTTCGAGTTTCCAATTCGAGAAAGGATAGCCTTCCTTAAAGGTCTCGCAGATGGTGATGGAACCGGCGAATGGGGCGGGGTAATCAGAGTCTCCTCAGTCTCAAGGGATTTGCTGATAGACACAGTATGGCTCGCGAGGGTTTCAGGAATCGAGGCAAGCCTCTTCGAGAGGGAGGCGAGGCTTATCTGGAAGGGCGGAATGAAGTGGAGCAAGGCCGAACTCCTCCCAGCCGAGCCGATAGTTAAGATGCTTGAAGCAATAGAGAATGCTATCGAGGGTAACTGGCGCTACGAGTTCAGACACCAGCTCTACGAGGGTAAAAAACGTGTCAGGAAGGCAACTTTGAGAAAGGCCATAGAGATGGTAAACGAGGAGAAACTGGACGAAAAGGGCAAGAGAATCCTCGAAGTACTAAAGAAGCTCGCCAACACAGATTTGCATGCCCTCCTGGTAAGGAAGATCGAGCTCGTTGAGTACAATGATTTTGTCTACGACGTCAGCGTTCCGGGCAACGAGATGTTCTTCGCAGGTGAAATACCTGTTCTCCTCCACAACTCGGATGAGCGGGGGATAAACGTAATCAGAGAGAAAGTAAAGGAGTTTGCAAGAACAAAGCCTATTGGAGGAGTAAGTTTCAAGATAATATTCCTGGATGAGGCCGATGCTTTAACTCAAGACGCTCAACAAGCCTTAAGAAGAACAATGGAAATGTTCTCAAGCAATGTTCGCTTTATCTTGAGTTGCAACTATTCCTCCAAGATCATTGAGCCCATTCAGAGTAGATGTGCGATATTCCGCTTTAGACCACTAAAAGATGAGGATGTTGCAAGGAGACTCAAATACATAGCTGAAAACGAAGGGCTTGAGCTGACCGAGGAGGGTCTTCAAGCTATACTTTATGTAGCTGAAGGAGATTTAAGACGAGCAATAAATGTTCTCCAAGCCGCGGCTGCATTAGATACGAGGATAACGGACGAGAACGTCTTCCTCGTCGCGAGCAGGGCCAGACCAGAAGACGTTAGGGAAATGATGCTCCTAGCGTTGGAAGGGAACTTCCTCAAAGCTAGGGACAAGCTCAGGGAAATACTCTTAAAGCAAGGTTTGAGTGGAGAGGATGTTCTCATACAGATGCACAAAGAGGTGTTTAACCTCCCAATAAGTGAACCAAAGAAGGTTGCCTTAGCAGATAAGATTGGTGAATACAACTTTAGACTTGTTGAAGGTTCCAATGAGATGATTCAACTTGAGGCGTTACTTGCCCAATTCACATTGCTTGGCAAGGATTAGGTGAGTTCAAATGCTCCCTTGGACTGAGAAGTATAGGCCAAAGAGACTTGTGGATATTGTTAACCAGGATAAGGCCTTAGAAAAGATTAAACCATGGATTGAAGAATGGCTCCATGGAATTCCTAAAAAGAAGGCTCTTCTCTTGGCGGGGCCTCCAGGTAGTGGGAAAACCACTACAGTGTATGCATTGGCAAATGAATATAAATTTGAGGTAATTGAACTCAATGCAAGTGATGACAGGACTTTCGGGAAAATAGAGCGCTATCTTAACGCTGCATATACAATGGACGTTTTTGGGAGGAGAAGGAAGCTCATCTTCTTGGATGAGGTTGATAACATAGAACCAAGTGGGGCCAAAGAAATAGCCAAGCTTATAGGTAAAGCGCAGAATCCAATAATGATGTCCGCCAACAGATACTGGGAAGTCCCGATAGAAATAAGGAATAAAGCGGAAATCGTGCAGTATAAGAGGTTAAGCCAGAGAGATATTTTAAAGGCACTATTTAGAATAACTAAAGCTGAAGGCATTTTTGTTCCTAAGGAAGTTCTTCAAATGATTGCCCAGAGAGCAAGAGGTGATTTAAGAGCGGCTATAAATGACCTCCAAACTGTTGTAAGTGGTGGAGTAGAGGATGCAGAACTTATTTTAGCTTATAGGGATGTTGAAAAATCTATCTTTGAAGCATTAGGTGCCATATTTGCAACCGACAACACCAAGAGGGCCAAAATGGCCATTGTGAATCTGGATAATACTCCGGATGAAATTCTCCTTTGGTTAGATGAGAATATCCCCTATGTTTATTACAAACCTGAGGACATTGCGAAGGCTTATGATACTATTAGTAGAGCTGATATCTATTTAGGGCGGGCCAAAAGAACAGGAAATTATGGACTTTGGAAATATGCCATGGATATGATGACCGCTGGAGTTGCAGTGGCCGGCATTAAAAAGAAAGGATTCATAAGATTTTATCCTCCAAAAACCCTTAGTATATTGAGGGATACAAAAGAGGAACGTTCTATTAGAGATTCAATAGTGAAAAAAATAATGAAAGGAATGCACATGAGCAAACTCGAGGCTATTGAAACCATGCGAATATTTAAGTCAATATTTAGCAGTAATTTAGATGTAGCTTCCCATATAGCAGTTTTCTTAGAATTAGGGGATAAAGAAATCGAATTTTTGACTGAAGATAAAGAGAAAGTAGGTAAAATAAAGGGAAAAATGCTCTCAATCCATAAAAAACTTAAAGAAGTGAAAACTGAGCTTGAAATTAGAGTTGAAGAGGTAATGGAAAAAATAGAAAGAGTAGAGGAGGATACCAGAGAAAAAGAGGAAGTAAAAGAAGAAGTGGAAATAGAAGAGCCTGAAGAGAGTAAAGAAGAGGATTTAGGGTCTAAAGATCAAATTACAGAAGAGAAAAAAGACAAGAAAGGCAAACAGGTCACTTTGTTTGATTTCTTAAAGAAGTGAGCTTACTCCTTTTGTTTTTGATCTTTTAGTAGAGTTTAATATCAGCGCATACTTTAAACACATGTGGTTTATAATCAGAAACCTTTCTTACTTTTATTTCACATTTTTTTCCAAGTTCTCTGCATTCCCGGTAAATTTTCTCCTTGAATTTTCTTATCTCGTTCTCATGAACAAAATCATAATAATGAACCCATTCCTCCGCTTTTTCTAAGGCTAGTCTTAGAGCATTAACCCCTTTTGGAGTGGGGCTTATTACCCTATCAAAAGTCTCCAGTTTAGGGCCAACTTCAAATACATTTCCCTTGATTAGATGTATTCTTCCTTTAAGTTTGTCTTTGTTCAGCTTGAGATTCTCAAGACCGAGTTTTACTGCCTCTTCATTAAGCTCTACTGTAGTTATATCTACATTTTTATATCTTGCAATTACAAGAGCATATGGGAGAACACCAGCAAACATCAGAAATATTTTCTCGCCATCTTTAACCGTTTGGGCAAGTCTGTAACGTTCTCCCTTCATTCTTGGGTTAAAGAAAACTCTGCTGAGGTCGACCTTTATTTTTATTCCGTTTTCTTTATGTATCGTGGTCAGTCTCTTTTCTCCCCAAATTATTGAGTATCTTCGGATCCTAAATGCTCCAGTGTGGAATCCTTTTTTTGCTACAACCTTAAGAAATGGATATACCCTCCGGAGGCCCTCCACTATCTCTTTTTCTCTGTGTTCAATTTCCGGAGGAATTTGGATTACTGCGATGTCTCCGATTATATCATAGCGCCTTAAGTAGGATAATTCCTCATTTGTAAACTTTTCCTTTAAGAAACTCTCGAGATTTTTGTATATCTGTCTCTCCGGACGCATGGGGAGTTCAACGTCGACCACTTCAAATCCCAAATTTTGTGCTTTTTTTGGATCTGTTATGGGGAATAGTATGTAATTTTTTACTCTTTGTGGCCGTCGCTTTCCGTCATAAATCTCCTCTTTCTTTAGGAGTTTCTTTATTTTTTCGGCTTCATTCTTTTTTACTTTCACCGCTGGCATCTTTTTCTCCCTCTATGGCTGAAACAAGAAGTTTTTCATAAATTTCTCTAGTGAGGTCTTCTTCGGATTTTTGTTCAAACTCCTTTAGGAGGATTGATTCTTGAGATTTTTCGAGGATGTTAGATGATAGATATAGGATTAAAAGTGAGTTAGTGGAGATTATGTAGTCTTTGATTGAAAAGAGAAATTTTGCAACGGAATTGAAATCATTGTACAGTATGAGGTATTCAATTCCCTCAAAGTACACAACTGATTTTCCCCCTTTTTCTTTTAAAAATCTGAGGGTAGTGTCTTGTAGCACATGGAGCTTTGAAGGGTCAGTGCTATCATTCGTTTCTATTCTACTTAGCCAAACAAATTTATCTGGTTCTATTTGGTATTTTTTCACCCATAATTCTTTTTGCATTCTACTTATGGCAAGCAATCCGTTTGAGTGTCTCACCAGGAATGTTAACCCTTTAGGGGTTGGGGGCTTTTTAAACACATATGCCCCACTTATAGGTAAAGTTGCTTTTCTTTCCTTTTTTGATAAGTTCCCTATTTTTGTCTTTTGAGATTCTGATTTTTGAATGCGTAGATAATAAGTAACAGATAACACCATATGTAGGTATGATAGGGTGTAACATATGGCTTCTATAACCCATAACTGAATTTTAGTTAGGGAATCGAGTATAACGGCAGTTGAGCCTATAGTAAACAAGAGTGTAGAAACTAAAAAAGTTCTAGCTAGACTTTTTCCAGGTTCTTGTAGTCCTTTATAATAATTTAATGCTTTTATAGTAAGAACTCCCCCCATTATTGTAAGAAATGATCCCGCTAGAACTCCAGGGATATTCAAGTACACATTATCACCATAAGGGGAGTACCTCCAACTTATTTAAATATCTTTCACTTCCAGTATGGCTCTCGCATAAGGATCGCCTTTTTAAAAATCTCAATAATCTCTCCCTCGCTAGCACCGTTTCTTATTGGGGTTATTACATCTATTAAATCATCTCTCTTTAGAAGGCATGTTTTTAAATGCCCGGTTGATGTTAGTCTTATCCTTGTACAGTTGGCACAAAAAATAGTATTATGCATTGACCTTACAACCTCAACTTCTGCTGTACCATATCTTGTTGGTATGAAGTATTTTTTCCTTCTATGCATCTTACGTTCTTTTATTTTTATAGCTATCTTTTCAAACTCTTCTTCCAGTGGTTTTAGGGAGTAAAAGTACTTCTTGAAAAACCAGGAATTTTCCATCTCTCTGGGGACTTCAATTTCAATAAGCTGAAGAATTGCTCCTTTTTTAGCTGTGTAGTCTATCATATCCCAGATTTCATTATCATTGAGGCCTTTCATAACCACCATGTTGAGCTTAACGGGATAGAAAAGTTCGACTGCAGTATTTATTCCATCCAGTACTTGTGATAGGGAGTCAAAACCGGTTATCTGTTTGTACTTTTCTTTGTCTAACGTATCTAAGCTAATATTGACCCTGTCAAGTCCTGCATCTTTTAAAGCCCTTCCTAGACTTTTTATGGTTGTCCCATTAGTGGTCATGGAGAGGTCAACTACATATGGTTTGATTCTCCTTACTATTTCCACCACATCATTCCTTATAGTAGGTTCTCCACCTGTTAACTTCACCTTTCTTATCCCTAACTTTGAAGCTATTTTGACGATTATTTCTATCTCTTCTGGACTCATTTCTTGAAAATCGAGTGTTTGTCCTTCTCTATGGCAGTAAAAACAGTTTAGGTTGCATTCATTGGTGAGTGAAATTCTTAAATTGGTGACTGGTCTTCCAAAGCGATCTACCAATGTCATAGTTTTCCCTCTGATAATTAAAGTTTTTTGATTTAAAAAAAGCTTTTGGGTAAACACTTATGTTAACTTAACATGGTGCGAAAAGTAAAAGAACAATAGGAATGTATATACTTACAGGGGGGATTATAATGGATATGGAAAAAATTCGTGAAGTTGTTAAAAAGGCGGAAACTCTTCATAAGGAATTTCAGAAATTCTTTCTGGAATTATATTCACTTTCATCAAATTGGAGCTTTGAGGAACTTAGAGATGTGCTCTCTTCTCTATATAGTGTAATTGAGAAAAAATTTGACACCGCATCCGAAATAGTTAGTATGGCTTCATTAGTGGGGGGACGTTTCGAGGTCTTTGCAAGAGAACTTCAAAAAAACGAACACCAAATGAAGTTTCGTGTAGAGGAGCTTTTCCCACTTGTTGAAAATCCCAAAATTAGCTTTAGTGAAAGGTCAAGGGTAAATGCTTCGCTTCAGAGACTTTTACAGTTTTATAGGATTTATGATTATTCTGTAACTCAATCAATCCAAAAATTGAATGGAGAGCTTGAAGGGCTTATATTTATAAGTGAAGAGAGGAAACTACCACCAACAAATATCTTAAACAAAATGCAAAAAATAGAAATATTGGAAAAAACTGTGACTAACTTGGTATCCTTCGTGTATTATCTTTATTATCATCCTTCATGGGTTCATAAAGTAGAAGAAGCTTTGAGAGACTGGCATTCGAAAGGTTTGCTGTGGGTTGAAGTTAGGAATATTGAGAAGAATAGTGGTGTAGAGAGAGAGCATGCTACAAGAATCCTTGAGGGTTTGATGCTCATTGGTGTTGTGGAAAAGCGGGAAAGAGGTGGTGAATATGTCTACAAACTCAGAGGTTTCGGTGAGGATTAGAGGGATATACAGTACAGCATTAACAAAGGTTCTACTTGAGGAAGGATTTAAGATAAGCCAGCCAAGCCAAAGGATTGTAGAAAGGTTCAACATTGAAAAGGTATATGATGAATTCGATGTAGATATCCAAGACAAAAGAGACTCCCACGGTATAGTTTTAGTTGGTACAAGGGTTGAGGAGGTAAAAAGAGTTTTTGAAGAAAAATTTTTGGATGTTTTCTTTAGAAAAATTCCGTACCAGCTTTATGGAGTATATAAAGGCATGGTTGTTAAAAGGGACGACAGATATGTGTATGTGGACATAGGGAGTGCTATTGGAACATTGCTAATTGAAGAATTTCCGGATGCGGTTGAAGGGGATGAAGTGCTCGTTCAGGTCAAAAAGAATAACTTGCTCCCCCATTTGAGTGTCTTAGTCACGATTCCTGGAGACTATGCAGTGCTTATTCCAAAACCAATTGGTACACAGAAACATGTAAAGATCTCAAGGAAAATTAGAGATCAAAATGAGAGAGAAAGACTCAGGATACTTGGCTTAAGTGTGGATCTGGGGGACTGGGGAGTTCTATGGAGGACAGCTGCAGCATATAAAGATTGGAATTTATTAAAGGATGAACTCATTAAACTCTCGAAAATTGCTCAGAAAATTAAGGATATAGATAAATACTCTGCTCCAGCACAGATTGTGGAAGGAAGGGATGTATATGAAGTGGAGTTTGGAGGAGCAACCAAATCAAAGCTTGATGATATTAGAAACAGTATGGTTCCAACAATAGAAGGTCATCATAAATTCAAAGCGTATGACCCAGAACTTGGATTTGCAGTTGAAATAGCAGAAGGTATTTTAAGTAAAATGCCATCCCAACGTAAAAAAGTTAGTGATGGATTTTTAGAGGCCCTAATCAATCATAAAGGCCCAAAAACGGGATGGATATTTAGGTTTGAGCATGTTAAACCCGATGGCCAAGTGATTAGAATAGGGCCAGCGGAGATTTTAGAAGTCTCATTAAACCCCATTAAACTTAAAGTCAAAAGACATTTAAAGCCAGGCAAGTTCTATGATGGCCTTGAAATTCCCATTGAAAACGGTGATTATGCAATAACCGAGATAGAAGAGGGTAAATGGTGGTTTAAGCACAGCTATTATGATAAAGAGGGGAATCTTAAGGGAGAGTACTACAATATTTGCACGCCAGTGGAGGTTTATCCAGACAAGGCCAGATATATTGATTTAGAGGTGGATATTGTAAAGTGGCCCGATGGAAATAAGGAGATAATTGACAAAGAAGAACTAAAAGTGCACTATGAAGATGAACTTATAAGTGAGAAGCTTTATAAGGCCATATTAAGGCTCACTAAAGAGTTGTTTGAGAAGATTTGATTTTTTCTATATCCTCTATTCCTTTATCCGTTATCTCAAAGTGTACAATTCCTCCTTCAGGCTTAAAGCGGTGTCTTTCTAATACTGCTATCCTTAAACCTGGCCGTAATTTTTCTAAGCGCAGGATGTCTTTGCATTTATACCCCATGATGTGTTCGGCCAGTGGTTTTAGAGCGTTCTGTTTTGAGTCAAAATATACTTGATTTGTGACAATGACGGCAAGATTATATTTTCTTGCAAGCCACAAAAGTACCTGAAGCTGTTTTCCGAGATCCGTTGTCATTGAGCTTTTCTTTTCCTCGACACGATAATGATTTGTTATTGAATCAACAACGATCATAGAAAACTTTTCATTGACGATTTTTTTAAGATTTGAGATTGTTTTTTTCTGTTCTTTAAAGTCAAAGGCTTCGAATATTAGAAACTTTTGGAGAGTGGAATTGGAATCCATGCCTCTTGACTCAACCATCTTGGCCAGTCTCTCTGGGGAAAATCCTCCTTCTGTATCTATGTAAGCGACTTTTCCTTCATTTAAAAGACCTATTTGCATAGCAAGAGTCGTCTTTCCAGTAGCAAATGGGCCGTATACTTGTGTTAGGATCCCTTTGTCTATCCCTCCACCTAATAGAGCATCTAAGTTCTTGCTGCCCGTGGTTAACATTGTTTACACCATTAAACTTCGAAAGGTTTTCCAATTTCCAAAATTTTTATTAGACTCCAAACTCGTTTTTCTCGGAGTTCATTAATAAGTTCATTCGGGTCGGCTTCACTGTATGTTCCATAATGCATAGGTATTGTTATTTTTGGGCGCATGGTTTCTATGATATTTGCAGCTTCTCTTATGTTTGCAGTTGACCTCCCACTTATTGGAACAAAGAAAATATCGATCTTTCCACGCAAGTTTTTAAAAATCGGGCTGTAATAGGTGTCCCCAGGATGGAAAATTCTTCTTTTTCCATCGGAGATAATGTATCCAAGGGGGTACTGGCTGGAAGGATGCTCTACGAAAATTGCTCTAACTTTCACGTTATTTTCTAACTCTATTTCTTCTCCTCCTTCTATCTCCTTGACCTTAGTCACACCATCGTTTATTGCCATTAAATAAACTGTTTTTGGCCCTATCACTGTGGCATCTCTAAGTCTAGCTAGAAGAGGAGTTTTTCCATAGTGGTCAGTGTGTTCATGGGTCACTAAGATGTAATCAATACCATCTATCGCGTCGTCGTTAACATATTCATAAGGATCTATGAGGATTTTCACATCATTTATTTCAATCCAAAAACACGCATGTCCATACCAAATGATCTTCATAGGCGTAGCCTCCACAGATAATAGATTAAAACTCCACTTAAATCTTTCCCACGTGACGTTGATTTTATAAAGGGATTATAGTTATTTCGATTTGAAGTCATATGAAAGAGGTAAAAACTAGAGAGTCATATGTATTCTTGATAGTTGAAGAAGAGAAGACCGGAGGGGAAATGACTAAGATTAATTGTAGATTTCCTGATATAAGTGGGACTTGTGAAATTGAAATTATTGGGGGGCCCAAAAAATGAAAAGGTACTTCTTCTTGCCTTTAACATTGCCATTTTTAATTCTATTCATCCTTTTATTGCCCCTGTTGTTCATCCTGTTTGCCAGCACGATAACCATTGCCTTCCAAAAGTTGGGACTTCCTTTGCCGGTGGCATTCACTTTATTCTGGGCCGCTCTAATAGGGAGTTTCATAAACATACCAATCAAAGAAATAAAGAGTTATGGCCCTGTTGTAAGAATGACAAAAGTTTCCTTCTTTGGGATAACATATCCTGTTCCATATGTGGACTGGGGAGAGCAAAAAACTGTAGTGAGCATAAACGTTGGTGGTGCTCTTGTACCGTTGAGTGTGGTTCTGTATGAAGTTGTGAGGCTTTTGGTTTTGGATGAAACATTCCTCTTTACTAGAATGGCTACGGCTATTTTAATATCTACTATAGTGAGCAAAGCATTTTCTAGACCTGTAAGGGGGTTGGGAATAGCTATTCCGACGTTTATTCCTCCTTTAGTAGCAGCAATCCTTGCCCTTTTACTTGGAGGAGATAACAGACCCCTTATTGCATATGCGAGTGGTACTATGGGAGTTTTAATAGGTGCAGATCTTTTAAATTGGAACAAGCTCAAAGAACTTGGAGCTCCGATGGTGAGCATTGGTGGAGCGGGAACTTTTGATGGCATTTTCCTCGCTGGAATTATAGCAGTTCTTCTTGTATGAGAAATGTTATTAAAGTAGGCGGGAACTCTTATTGGTGGTGAAAGTGAGGATAGTACTTGGAAGTGGAGCATCTCACATGGCTGAAGAAATCAAAAATAAAGTAGAAAAATTTGATAAATTGTTGATTGAGAGTGAGGTAAAGACCTTCCCGGATGGGGAAAAATACGTTAGGGTACTAGGGGATGGAAAAGAGGTTTTAGTGGTTCAATCCATGTTCCGGCCTCAAAATGAACATCTTGTCGAGCTTTTACTTTTAGGTGATGCACTTAGAGAGAAAGGCTTTAAGCATCTCAAAGCAGTTGTGCCTTATTTAGCATATTCTAGACAGGACAGAGTTACCAAAGAAGGTGAGCCTATAAGTGTTAGGGCTATCATGAAAGCTATATCTCTTTATTACGATGAGCTTTATGTGTTTGACCTCCATAATCCAAAAACCCTGGAATACTTCCCTGGCAAAGCCTTAAATGTCAGTCCTGCCAAGGCTATAGTTAATTATTTCAAAGATAAGCTTGGAGAAGGGTTAGTCCTTGCTCCAGACAGGGGGGCCTTGGAAAGAGCAAAAACTGTGGCCAATATTCTTGGCTTGGAATTTAGCTACTTTGAAAAGAAACGTATCTCACCGACTGAGATTCAGATGAGACCAGTGGAGGTTGACGTAGAAGAAAAAAATGTGCTGATAGTTGATGATATCATAAGCACTGGGGGAACAATGATAAAGGCAGCTAACATACTCAAAGGAATGGGTGCAAGTAAGGTATTTGTAGTGGCTACTCATGGAGTCTTTGCTGAGGGAGCTATTGAAAGAGTTAGCAAAGCAGTGGATGAACTTGCAGTTACAAATAGTATACCTACTCCAGTTTCAAAAATAAGCCTTGTAGAGGACATTTTGAGTCTCTAGTTTTTAATTTATACTTGTTAATTTTTGGAGATTTGATTTCCATTTTTGTGTCTTTTTTGGTAAAAGTCTCGCATTTCAAGACTTTGCAAAAATTTTTCATTGTGGGGATATCAACCTATAGGGTGGAGCGCCCGAATAAGGGTGCCCACAACCCAGGCATAAAACGGCGGCGTCGAGGGGAGTTGGTGCAAAGCACCCAACAATGAACCCCGCCCTCCAGCCTTGGGTACAGCAAAGTGCACTCCCAAGGAAACCCGAAAGGGGACCCCTTGGGGGTAAGGCAGGTCCAACATCCCGACCAAACCCCGAATGGGTTTTATGGTACTTCCCCTTGAGGGAAGTCCCACCGGCCGTACTCCTAATAGCAATTCCGGTTGATCCTGCCGGAGGCCACTGCT
>LDZR01002235.1_pt1 | contig 41012 bp, 37 predicted proteins | sample 615371 | NCBI WGS metagenome assembly LDZR01 (sample SAMN03408294, study PRJNA278302) | terrestrial metagenome | isolation source: oil reservoir sample K2 | place: USA: Alaska, North Slope, Kuparuk formation | collected 2013
TTTGTGGGGATACCATCTCCTCCAACGACCCTTGTTATGAGAATAATGCCACATATGGTAAGGGAGATCTATGTAATGCAGAGAAGAGCAGGAGAAATGGATGATATATTTGGAGAGCTGGCAGGAATGTTTGAAATAACATGAGGTGATAAGAGTGAGAGACTATCTTATTCCAAAAGAGGGGTTTAGAGTTTTATTTTTTATAGGGAAAGGAGGAGTGGGAAAGACCACCAGTTCTGCTGCAGTATCAGTTGCTCTCTCTAAGAGAGGTTACAAAACTCTGATAGTTTCAATAGATCCAGCTCATAATTTGGGTGATGTATTTGAAGTTAAGCTGAATGATAAGCCGAAACAGATAGCTGAAAACCTTTATGCAATGGAACTTGACATGGAAAAGCTCATTAAAGCCTATTTAAAGCATCTTGAAGAGAATCTAAAGCACATGTACCGATACTTAACAGTGATAAATCTAGAAAAGTACTTTGAAGTGCTTAGCTTTTCGCCTGGCATCGAAGAATATGCAACCCTCGAAGCGATAAGGGAGATCCTGCAGGAGGGGGATGAGTGGGACATCATAATCTTTGACACTCCTCCTACCGGTTTGACATTAAGGGTATTAGCACTTCCTGAAATTGCCCTTATCTGGACGGAAAGGCTGATAGAGATAAGAAAAAAGATTTTAGAAAAGAGACGGGCAATTGAAAATATACAAGGTGAAAGGAAATTCGTAATCGAAGGTGAAGAGTATAAGCTTCCCAGTGGGGAAGAGGAAGACCCTGTAATGAAAGAACTCAATCAATATAAGTCTGAGATTGCTTTTGTCCGGGGGGTAATTACAAATCCAAAAAAGACCAGCGTTATAGCAATTATGAATCCAGAAATGTTGCCGCTATATGAGACAGAGAGGGCATATGAGGCCTTAAGAAAGTTCAAAATTCCATTTAATCTGGTAGTTGTCAACAAAGTTATCGAACTTGAGGAGGAAGTTCCGAGTATAAGAGTAAAAATAGAAGCTCAAAGGAAAGTGCTTGAAGAGATAGGGAAGAAATTCAAGGGAGTGGAGATTGTTACAATACCAATGTTTGGGGAAGAACCAAGAGGGTTAAAATGGCTTGAAAAAGTTGGGGGTTTAATAGTTGGAGATTGAGGAGATTTATGAAGAGCTAAAAAAGGTTAAAGAGCCTATAAGTGGAGAAGACATAGTTAGTCTAGGAATTGTAAGCCTGATTAGAAAAGAGGATGATAAAGTAATGATTTTCCTTGGATTGGCTAGAAGAACACCTAGACATCCATTTGAGATGGCCGTTAATTGGGCCGTTCATTCCAGAATAGTTAAAGATATAGTAAAGGTTTTAGAAGGAAAAGTTAACTTTGAGATAGTTGATGACATGACCTTTCAAAGATATTATCCAATAGAGGAGGTTTAATAATGAAGGTTACACCGGAATTATTGCTTTTGATTATGTTGTTGGGAGCTCTTGCGACTTTGCAGTTTTACAGAGGACGAAAACTAAATTTGACTATAATGGACTATTATTTGAGAACTATAGAAGACATAGTGAAGCCAAAAGATAAAGATTACGTTTGGGTAGGAGGGTACGTTGGTTTTAGAGCATTTTACAAAGTCAATGAAGGTAACATTGATAAATTTGAATACACTTTAACCCTTTTGCCAAGACAGAGTATCTTCTACTTCCCGATTTCAAAAATTATAAACAGGCATGACAAGATATACTTTATTTTGAAACCATACTCAAGAATAAGACATGAGGCCCATTTAATACAGAAAGGATACTATCGCTTTAAACCAAAAATTGAGGATGAAGAACTTTTACAGAAAGAAATAGTTGAAATCAATGGAAAGCAGTATGAGGCTCTCTTCGAGAAGAAGCGCGATGTAGAGTTATTGAAGGAGCTTCTTCAAGGGTTTTCAAGAATTGAGAATATTAAACACATTTCAATTACTCCAAAAACTAATGTCATTTACGTATTCATGAAACCAGAAATTGAAACCATAAAGCAGGATGTAGACCATATTGTTCGCTTTGTAAATGAGAAAATAAAGGAAAGTCCATTTGAACGCTAACATGCAAAATTTAATAAATTTCTTTCTCTATTTTTAGTTCATGATAGAAAAACTCTTCAGGCTTGGATACTCAAAAGAGTTTGCAGAAAGGTATTTTGGTCTTTGGGGGGAAAGAGCATTAAGCATAGCAGAAGCGATGGAAAGGTCGTTGCCCCGATGTTTTCGGGTTAACACTCTCAGGACTGAAATATCTGTTCTCACTAAACTCATGAACAAAAAGGGTTTCCAGTTTAAACGCATTCCTTGGGCAAGGGAGGGGTTTTGTTTAACACGTGAACCCTTTTCGATCACATCAACTTCAGAATACCTGGGAGGATTAATTTATATCCAAGAAGCCGCTTCAATGTATCCACCAGTAGCTCTTGAACCAAAGCCAGGGGAAATTATAGCAGATATGGCTGCAGCTCCGGGGGGAAAGACATCCTATATGGCCCAACTGATGGAAAACAAGGGGGTAATATATGCCTTTGATGTGGGGGAGGATCGACTAAAAGAGACCAGACTTAATCTTTCAAGACTTGGAGTCACAAATACCATTCTTCTTCATAAAAGTTCTTTGTACATAGGAGAACTTGGCATAGAGTTTGATAAAATTCTTTTGGATGCTCCATGTACTGGTAGTGGCACAATCTATAAAAATCCAGAGAGGAAGGCAAATAGAACAATTGAAGATGTTAAATTCTGTCAAAACCTGCAAATGCAAATGATTAAAGTTGCATTAGAGAGTTTAAAAGTTGGGGGAGTGTTAGTGTATTCTACATGCTCATTGGAACCAGAAGAGAATGAATTTGTAATTCAGTGGGCACTTGATAACTTTGATATTACGCTTTTACCCCTTCGATTTGGAGAACCAGCCTTGGCCTCTCCATTTGGTATAGAACTTAGTTCTGAACTCGCTAAAGCAAGACGATTATATCCAGATGAACATAATACTAGTGGGTTTTTTGTGGCAAAGATACAGAAAAAATTTTAAAATAGAAAGTTTCCACGCTTGGATGACTATGAAAAGGAATTTAAGATTCCTCTTGAAGATCTTTGTCATTTAAAATTTTAGTTTCAATTTCATTGAGCACTTTTCTAGTTTCTTCACTTAATAAACTTTCAAGCTCCTCTCGGGCGGCTTTGGCAAGCTCAAATTTTGATTGGTATTCTTTTGATACTTCTATCCAAGGAATCTTTTTTCCTTCTACAAAGACATCGATATCAGCAAATCTTTGGTAATCTTTGTATTCCAGACCTTTAAGGAGAAACTTTATCCTAAGTGGATCTTCCCATGTTATGAGTTTTATTTTGTAGACTCTAATTCTCATAAAGGGTCGTGGATAATCCCAGTCCCATCCCTCACTCACAACATATCCCAAGTCAAGGTCTTCAAGCACAAGAAGTACTCTTTCTATATTTTCGTCATATCTCTTTTTGGTATCGTATATCCTTATGGTTATCTCTTGCCATCCTTCAGGTAGCAGTTTAAAGAGTAAAATTGGTAAGTCCGTTCTGAGAACTCTATAGACTTCTATAAAGTTCCTTTTGATTAGAAAGGACCCTTTTATATCATTTATATTAACATGGTCAACAAGTTTTTTGTCCGTTACAATGAGTAATGTGTCTTTCTCCTCTCCTTCATTCACTCCTCTTGCGAAACTAGTCTCTATTGCTCCATATCTTTGAGGTATTATCTCTGCAGTTTTTTCTGCCTCTTTTGGAACTCGAAGAAGTATTATTTGGGGTCCAAGATTTGCTCTTTCAAAAGGAGCCTTTGCATTCAAAAGTTCTTTTAACACGCTGTCACTTCTCAACTCTATCAAAAAAGCCCCTCTCCTTAAGTCTAAAATGGTTTTCCATTCCTCTGATGGAGTTACAAAAACAATAGTATCTAGTTCCCCACTTTTGTTCCAGGCCTCATCAACCGAAGTTTTTGAAACACTGAATAGATTGCCAATGAACTCCTCTCCTTCTTCAATATTGGAAGTTCTCAAAAAGAGCATTGACGGTCCAAAACGCATTAACCTCATTATAACCCCCTCATCACTTTATAACCTCTTTCAAAATTCGTTCCATCTGGGTATTTGATCGTAATAACACGTTTACTGTATGGTAGAATGAAATTAATGTTTAGGACTCCATTCAGGCCTTTTTCGATAACTTTAAAGTTATGGCCATATAATGCAAAGTCAATGTGTTTGTTGTTTTTTAATTCATAAGGTTCGTGAGCCAAAGCTAGTCTAATTCCCTCTATTTCTATGATATCACCAGGTTTTATTATTTTTGCCCTTCTGGAAAATTTTTTGAGTATTTTTGGATCATCTTCATTTCCAGGTACTATATATACTGTGGCATTAGAGTTTTCTAGGATATCTAAAAGTTCTTTAGCTCTCTTTTTATATCTCTCTTTGAGTTCGGGTCGTCTTTCGAGTTTTATATTATCTACGAGATCTCCGGTATGAATTATGTACTCTGGCCTACTCTTTTCTATTAAGTTTAGAATGAATGAGTATATGTTATCCGGTGTATCACTTATGTGCATGATCTTTGGTTCTGAAGTTTCAAGTAATACCTCTGGGAGTCCTTTCCTCCATAGAAAGCTCGGTAAATTAAGTTTCATCCTAGATTATTTCACGATAACATTTTATATATGTTTGGCCCAACAAAGGGAGGTGATCTATAATGAAGGTGCTAATACTTGGGGCAGGGAATGTTGGAAAAGCTATAGCTTGGGATTTAAAAGATGAATTCGAGGTTTCTGTTGGCGATGTAAGTGAAAAGAGATTAGAAGAACTCTCAAAATTTGCAGAAACCATAAAAATAGATGCTTCAGACTTTAATGAACTAGTCAAAATCATGCAGCAATTTGAATTGGTTATTGGAGCACTGCCGGGTAGGTTCGGTTACTCTACTGTTAAAGCCGCAATTAAAGCAGGTGTTGATATAGTAGATGTATCTTTCATGCCTGAAAATCCCATAGAACTTTATGATGAAGCGGAAAAAGCTCAGGTAACTGTTGTATTTGATGCCGGTTTTGCACCAGGTCTCAGTCACATATTTTTAGGACGAATTTATCAGGAAATGGATGAACTCAAAGAGGCCTATATTTATGTCGGAGGTCTTCCAAAAGAGCCTAAACCTCCATTATATTATAGAATAACATGGTCTCCTTACGATTTAATTGAAGAGTATACTAGGCCTGCGAGAGTCATAAGGGATGGAGAGATTGTTTCTGTAGATCCGTTAGAGGAGATTAAAAACGTGAACATCGGTAATAGAGAATTTGAGGCATTTGTAAGTGATGGCCTGCGCTCGCTTCTTCAGAATATTGAGGCTAAGAGGCTGGAGGAATGGACACTCCGCTGGCCAGGACATTTAGCCAAGATGAAAATCTTAAGGGAACTTGGGTTCTTCAGTTCGGAAAACTTGGGAAATACTCTTAGGGTGATATCTCCATTAATGACGTATGAAAGCAAGGATTTTTCAATAATGGTAGTTATTGGAAAAGGCAGAATTAATGACAAACCTATAGAAATTAGGTATTTTTTGTATGATGAAGAAAAAGGTGGTTTTACATCAATGAGCCGTGTTACCGGCTTTACAACAGCTATAGTAGCTCGCATTGTAGCAAAGGGATTGTGTTCTTATGGAGTTATCCCTCCAGAGGTTCTTGGAATGAGGAAGGACACTTATATGGAAATAATGCAGGAACTCAAAAAGAGAGATATTTCGGTAGAGGTGAATAAGAGTGCTTCACTTGATAATTGCAGACAGTGAACTTGAACTTGTGCCCAAAACCCTTCAAAATCACCCCTCAATTATTAGTCATGCTAAAAGAAGATTCAAAAAGCCAGACGAGATTCTTCTGGATTCCACATACCATCATGCTGCTCTTAAATCTTTAAAAGATGGAGAAAGAAGGGGAAGACCAGATATAGTCCACTTATGTCTTATAAATGCATTAGAGAGCATATTGAATAAAGAAGGAAAACTTAGGGTTTATGTACACACAAGGAATAATGAGGTTATCTATATAAAACCAGAAACAAGATTGCCCCGGAACTATAATCGTTTTGTGGGTTTAATGGAGAGCGTATTTAAAAATAGGGTGATCCCAAAAGATCTTGCACTGTTAAGAATAGAAAACAAAACTCTTTCCGAGATTATCAGAGATATCGGCCCCGATGCAGTTTTCATAATGCATGAAAATGGAGTTTTAATGAATCCCCGGAGTTTTGGAAGAAAACTGAGTGAATACAGCTCTCCAGTGATCATCGTAGGGGGCTTTCCTCATGGAGATTTTCTAAGTAGGGTGGAAGGGGAGAAAGTTAGTATCTACAAAGAGCCACTTATGGCGTGGAGTGTTATCAATGAAGTAGTGATTAATTACGAAAGTAACTTGTTTTGGTAAACTTTTTCAAAAATTTTTTAAATGCTTAAAATAAACCACCTCAAGAACATTTATAGGGGGTAAAGAAAATGGGAGATAAGACTAGGGTTCAGGTTAGTAAGCTCAAACCAGGCAGATACATCATTATTGATGATGAACCATGTAGAATAGCCAACATTACTATTTCATCCCCTGGAAAACACGGTTCAGCAAAAGCAAGAATTGAGGCTGTTGGGATATTTGATGGTAAGGTCAGGAGCATTGTAAAGCCAACAAGCACTGAGGTTGATGTTCCAATTATTGACAAGAGAACAGGACAGATTATAGCTATCACCCCTGATACTGTCCAACTCATGGACATGGAAACTTACGATATCTTTGATGTTCCAATAGCTACAGGGGTTGATGACGAGATCAAAGATAAGCTTAGGGAAGGAATCAACGTCGAGTACTGGGAAACTCTTGGAAGAATAAAGATCATGAAGCTTAAAGGAGAAAGTAACTGATTTCTTTTCTTCAAAATTTTTATTTGTACCTAAGAGTTGTAGCTACTTTGCCTGGATTGCTTTCTGGTTCTTAGATGCAAATCCTAGCTAGCTTTTCGAAGAAATTTAAAGTTAAAAATTCCTGATAAAAAATTTAGCCATAAACAAGTTTCTTTGTCTTAGGATCAAAGATATATATTCTATCTTCCTTCGGTTTCCAGTAAATTTCGGTTATATTGCTCCCCATTTCTTCCGGAAGCTGGACAACTATTTCTAGATCCCCATAAGTTATGTGTCCATAATTTTCCACGCCAAGCTTTTCTATTCCTAGTATTCTACCTTTCACAAAGCCAGTTTTCTCTTTTTTGGCAATTTGAACATGTTGGGGCCTAAAGCCTAGTATCGTTTTTCCTTCTGCACTTACATCCTCTGGAAGTTCCAGAGAAAACTTTCCAGCCTCAAAAATGATTTTGGTGTCTTTTTTTAATATTTCTCCTTCGATTAGGTTCATTGGAGGGCTTCCAACGAATGTAGCAACGAATGTGTTAGCTGGTTTGTAAAAAATTTCATCTGGAGTATCCGCTTGCTGGAGAATTCCCTTGTTCATGACCGCTATCCTATCAGCCATTGTCATAGCCTCAACTTGGTCATGAGTGACATAGATTGTTGTTATTTTAAGCTCATAACTTAGAAGTTTCTTAAGTTCAAAACGCATTTGGGTTCTTATTTTTGCGTCCAAGTTACTTAAAGGTTCATCTAGTAGAAATAGCTCAGGTTCTCTTACGAGTGCTCTTGCAAGTGCTACTCTTTGTTGTTGCCCACCACTTAACTCGCTTGGTTTTCTATTTAACAACTCACTTATTCCCAGAAACTCTGCAACTTCTTTTACCTTTTTGGCTCGTTCCTGTTTTGGAACACCAGCCATTCTTAGAGGAAATTCAATATTTCCAAAGACAGTCATATGAGGGTATAAAGCATAGCTCTGAAATACCATTGCTATATTTCTTTTAGTGGGGTCGATCTCATTAACTAATTGATCGCCGATCCATATTTCACCCTCTGTAGGTGTTTCTAGTCCAGCAATCATCCTAAGAGTTGTTGATTTCCCACATCCACTTGGACCTAGTAGCACCATGAATTCTCCATCTTTAATTTCAAGGTTTAGCCTATTAACGGCTATTACATCTCCAAATTTCTTTGTAAGATTTTTCAGCAAAACCCTTGCCATTAGCCCTTCCCTCCTGTAACTACTATACCTCTAATCAAATACTTATTCAGCACAAGGAAGAGGATTATCGTGGGGGCAGATGCCACGAGGGAACCTGCGATTATTGGAGTGTATTCAGTCCACATACTTCTTTGGAAAGCAAAGCTAAGTCCTACTGGTAGTGTGAAGTTCTCTGGAGATCTTAAGAAGATCAGTGGGCCTATAAATGCATTCCAAGATCCCAAAAATTGATAAACTGCTACTGCACCCAAAGCTGGCTTTGCTAGTGGAAGAGCAATATAGAAGAACGCCTTTATTGGCCCACATCCATCCAAACGAGCAGCTTCAAATATTTCGGTGGAAAGAGACATGAAGTATTGTCTCATTAGGAATATACTTGAGACATTAGTAAGGCCCAGAAGAGCAAGTCCAAAGATGTTATCTATTAATCCAAGCTTGTATATTATAATGTAATTTGGAACAAGTGTTACAAACATTGGTATCATGAGAAGTGAAAGTAATGCCGAAAATATTATGTCTTTCCCTGGGAATTTCAACCTAGCAAATGCATAACCGGCCATGCTGGTAAACATTATATTGCCTGCAACTATTAAACCTGCATAGAGAGCAGTGTTTCTAATCCAACGCGGAAATAGCTCTAGTCTAAATAACTTTTGATAATTCTCGAGGGTAAAAGGATTGGGAATCCATTCTGGAGGATACTTTGAAGCTTGTGTCCATGTCATAAATGATGCAACAAGTGATCTTATGAATGGCATTAGATAAACAAATGCAAACGTTAGAAGTACAGTCCACGTTATGACAACCCAAATGCGCCTTATTAGCCTTTCTTTTTCTTTGGGTGTCACCTCATAGCCCTCCCATACTTTTTCTGAAATAGGTACGTGGTCGTAAAGATTATCGCAAATAAAAACCAACTTTTTGCGGCGGCCACACCAGGCCTAATTCTTGTAAATGCCTCATTATAGATGTCCAACGTCACAGTGTATCCTGCTCCTCCTGGCCCCCCATTGGCTCCAGCCATTACCCAAGCTAGGTCAAACATCTGGAGGGCTCCAATAAGACCCATAACTACTACATACACTATCATGGGCCTTAACATTGGGATTGTTATGAAGAAGAATCTCCTTATTGGTCCTGCTCCATCGAGCATCGCTGCTTCGTAGATTTCTTTTGGAATGGCCTGCATTGCCGCTAGGAAGGATACCATAAAGTGTCCGCTTGTTCCCCATATTGCTACTATAGCTATTGCCAAAAGTAGGTATTCTCTACTATTTATCCAGTCTATTGGCTGAAAGCCGGGGATTATATGAGCAAGAATAAAGTTGATAAAACCATTTTTCATGAAAAGCCAGATAAAAATCAATGCCACTATAACGGATGAAGTAGTGGCAGGAAGAAAATAAGCTACCTTAAAAAACTGTTGCCCTTTAATTTTCTGATTTGCAAAAGCTGCCAAAACTATTGCGAGAAATGTTTGAACTGGGACAACTATAGCTGTGTAAATAAGGATATTCTTCAATCCGGTATAAAATGGAGAGAGTAAATACGGAGCACCACTGAGACCTCTTATTAAATCTTTTATTACTATTCCAAAGTTCTTTAAGCCCACAAACTGCATCTCTCCAATATAGTCCCACTCAAAGAAGCTTAGATATAGGGCAAAAATCATGGCAAAGTATCCAAAAACTAAATTAAGAATAACTGCAATCGAAATAAGTGATAATCCAGCAACAATTTCTTTATTTCTAGCTTTTTCGTAAAAAGAAGAAAAAGAAGAAAACATCTTAGCCACCTCAGCTGCTTAATTCTTCTTGTACGATCTGCTTCATAACTTCAATCGTCTCGTCTATTGTCATCTCTCCTCTCATTGCTGCTGCCATTGCATCGCTGAATTTGCTTTCAAGGGAACCAGACTTGGGTCCCCATAGGAACACTATCGTGTCATCGTACTCAAAGGAGAGTGTCTTCTTGTGCTGTGGCCACATATCTGGATCGTTCTCAAAGCCTTTCATGCTTGGAAGTGTTTGACCAGCTTTGACTACCAGTTCTTTCTGACCTTCTGGCCCTAATAAGAATTCTACAAACTTCCAGGCTTCCTGTAGGTGCTCACTTCTAGCGTTTATTCCAAGAATTACGGTATAGGCCATGGTTACCCTTCCATTCTTGCCTGCTGGAACAGGAGCAATGTCCCAGTCTTCACCATACTTAAACTCAGGGAACTGATCAGCTAAGAATGGTATCATCCAGTTACCGCTTATTACCATAGCGACTTCTTGCTGTCCAAATGCATCTCCAAGCCATCCAGCACCAACATCACCGGGTTGTACAACGTACGGAGTTAATCCTTGTTGTTCTCTCTCAATTTTTCCTTTTTTGTAAAGGTTTATATACCAGGCAAGTGATTCTTTAACGATTGGATTGTCAAACCAGGAAGCGTCTTCTGGCTTTTCAAACCATGGTTTCGGAGCCCCATTGCTTACAGCTACAGGCACATATCTATTGAAGCCTCCCAAATAAATGGCCAACCCGGGTTTTCCAGTCTTGTCAGCAATTATTTTTGCATAATTTTCAAGTTCTTCCCATGTTTCAGGTGGTTTTGTTAATCCAGCTTGTTCGAAGAGTTTCTTGTTGTAGAAGAGTGCTAGCATGCTCCAATCTTTTGGAAGACCATAAAGTTTCTCATTTTTCTTGAATGGTTCTAGTAGGAATGGGTAGAATTTATCGATAAAGCTTTGATCTGCTAGATCTGATATTGGATACAACGCTCCTTTTTCGATGAATATTGGTGCCCATGAACTGTCCACATAGAAGACATCTGGTGCGACACCTGCTCCAAATGAGGCGAGAATGTTCTCATGGAACATCTGAGTAATAACTTCATATTTGACTGTGATAGTTGGATTATTTTGCTCAAACTTCTTAATCATCATTTCATAGTTCTTCATCTCGGTTTCTCCAGCGCTCCAGCCTGCAAATCTAATAACAGCTTTTTCTTGGATCTGTGTTTCAATTTTTGTCTCTGTTTTTGTTTCTCCCGCTGGGGTTTGGTCTCCTATACAACCTGAGGCCACTACTGCAAAAAGCAAAGCAAAAATCAAAAGACCTCCAAATAGGGCTTTTTTCATTCTTTTCCCCTCCTCCCTTAATGTCCAAATAATGGGGTTTGTCAATATTTATACTACAATAATATTATATAAATATTACTGATATAGTATGCAATACATTTAAATAGTATTATTGTGTACAAAAATACTAGAAGTAGTGAACAGTGGGGGTGTGGGGGATGGAAAACTATAATTTTTTAATTGAAAAGTTAAAGGAGCTAGGACTCACAAAAAGGGAAGCCGAAGTCTATCTCACTCTCCTAATAAAAAATGGGGCTACTGTGAAGGAACTTTTGGAATCTCTAGATGTTCACCAGCCCCAACTTTACAACATAATTCAAAGCCTAATTAGAAAAGGATTTATTAGAGTATCTTCTGGAAGGCCGAGGGTGTACACTGCAAGCGATATAGGTGTTCTTATAGATGTTCAAAAAATGAAATTTGATGTTTTAAAAAATACTCTTCAAGAAGAACTCGCAAAAATAAAGGGTAAACCTGAAGAAGAAGGGCCATACATTTCAATGGTTAGAAGTTTGGAGGGTGTCTTAGCAAGTATTATAGAAACAATAAATGCCGCTGAAATAGAGATTCGGGCTGAGCTTCCTGCTACAGTCTTTGAAGAACTTAAACCTTATCTTCTGAGCGCTCTCCAGAGAAAAGTAAACTTGTACCTCCTCGTATATCCAAGTACTGCGAATTTTGAGGAATTTGAAAGGTTTAAAGACCAAGTTAAAATAAAAACCTCCGAATTAGGAAACTTCTTGCTTGTTATATCAGATCTATCCAAGGCAGTGTACTCCAAAAGGAGATTTCTCAGCATTCACAAGCTACCAGTCTCGAATACGGAGGTTTATGGATATGTAATCCATGAAAAGGATTTACTTCTTAGATTACTAAACATCCATAACAACCTCTGGATAAAAGCTAAAGAGGTGTTATGTTGGGTTCCACGGCCAGAATTGTATCCAAAAGTCTTTGTTGAATTTTCCATGGCCCTTAATGAACTTGAGACACTCTTAAGGCTTGGGTATACTCCAATAGTTACAGTTGAAGGGTGGGATGTAAAAGGTGAGTTTCCCCTTAAAGTTAAAGGTAAAGTTCGTTCTGTGAACCGTTTTGGAATTGTAAGTAACTTCCTTCTTGAATGTGAAAAAGGAACGCTAACCATTGGAGGCTTTGACGCAGAAGTTGAAGATATTGAGGCTCAAAAGGTTACAATTGAAAAGATAGAACGCCAAAAGGAGGGTAAAGAATGATTGCACTAATATGGGACTTTGATGGTGTGCTAGTTTTTACCCCACACGAAAAAGCATGGAAAAGAGCAGCTAGGAGGTATGGTGCTAATATAAGCCATGATTTTTATGTAAACTATGTCTCTGGTAAGCCCAGATACGAAGGAGCACATAATATACTAGAACTTACTGGGATTTACGAAAAATATGGTGCAGACACCGAAGAAAAAAAGAAAAAACTTCTTCACGAGTTTGCAGAGTTTAAAAATAACATTGTAAATGAGATGTTTGAGAGAGGTGAATATGAGGTCAACTGGAATGCAGTGAAATTTTTATTAGAAGCAAAAAAAGCCGGAGTCAAAAATGCTTTAGCTTCAGCATCTAAAAATGCAACAAACTTGGCGAAAAAAGTTAAGGTTGGTGAAATATCACTCGCTGACTTGTTTGAAGTAAACGTCAGTGGAAAAGCTCCAAGTAAAAAAGAGGTATTTAAATTGGCCATAGATGAACTAAAGAACAACTTTCCGGATGTAAAATTCTTCTTTGTTGTTGAAGACGCTCCTGCGGGAGTACAGGCTGGAAGGGAACTTGGTGCATTCACCTTGGGATATGAAAAGGAAGTGAAGCTTGATGCCGACATTACGTTCGAAGATTTTTCGGAATTAAATGTTGAAGTTCTCTATAAACTAATAGAACGGGGGAGAAAGAATGAAGTTTAGTTTCCAGTTTAGAGAATACTCTCCAAAAATTGAGGAAATATATGGGACTATACTGACCCTCGGAAATGGACACATAGGAATAAGGGGCGAAATCGAACTTGAGCCAACAGTGTATGGAACTACTGTTATTGGGATTTATGATTATACCCCTTATTTTTACAGGGAGATTGTGAATGCGCCTCGAGTAATTGGTTTAGATATGATATTCAACGGAGAACCCATCAATATTAGTACGCATAAGCTTTTGAAATATGAAAAAGAACTTGATATTGAAAAGGGGAGTTTAAAAACTTGGGTTGAGTTAGAGACTAACAAAGGAACTAGAATATATTATGAAAGTCTTAGAATTGTTCATGGTAAAAGAAAAAATGTTGCCTTGCTTAAGTTTAAATTTAAAACAGACAAAAAAGGAGTACTAACTCTAATCAATCCAATTGATATTGATGTTGCAAATCCCTCTTATCGTCCTGAAATATTGGTTAAGCACTGTGATGTTGAGGAACTCGATTTTGGGGAAGACTTCATCTATGCTGGAGTTAAAACCATAGATAGAAAGTACACCCTTGACATAGCAAGCTCCCTGTTACCAAATGAAAAAGTCGATAGAAGTGTTATTAAGAGCGCTAAAGGTATAGCAGAGGTTCTCAGCATAGAGGTTGAAGCCAACAGAGTTTATGAGTTTGTTAAATATATGATAATTTCTTCCGAAAAAGTGCCCGATCTAAAGGATAAGGCTTTGAAGGAGCTTAGAGAGGTCAAAAAACTTGGTTTTAACAAGCTTTTTGCTGAGCACAAGGAATATTGGAGCGAGATATGGAAAAAAGCAAAAGTCGAAATTTATGGAGATGAAGAAGCTGAAAAATGTCTTAATTTTAATATCTTCCATTTAATCCAGTCCTTACCAAGAGACAGCAACATTTCTCTAGCAGCCAGAGGTATACATGGATTTGGATATAGAGGGCACGTGTTTTGGGATACAGAGATATATGCGCTTCCATTTTTCATAGCTGTCTTTCCCGAAGATGCTAAGAGAATGCTTATTTATAGACATAAAAACCTAGAAGCTGCTAAGAAAAATGCAAAACTGAATGGATATGAGGGAGCTCAGTTCCCGTGGGAATCAGTTGATGATGGATACGAAGCAACACCATCTCTTATCCCTCTTGATATGATGGGAAAAGAACTTGTTCGTATTTACACCAGAGAAGAAGAACACCATATAACAGCTGACATATCGTACATCGTGGATTTTTATTACAAGTTTACCAATGATGAAGACTTTATGGCAAAATATGGACTTGAGATTATATTTGAAACAGCTCGTTTCTGGGCAAGTAGGATTGAGTTTGACGAGAAGAAGGGTTATGTGATAAAGAAAGTCATAGGACCAGACGAGTACCACGAACATGTGGACAACAACTTTTTCACGAATTTAATGGCAAAACATAATCTCCTTTTGGGAGTCACCTATTATAAAAAAGCCCTGAAAAGAGGTGGAACATGGAAAGACACTGTAGATCGGGTGGGAATTAGAGAAGAAGAGGTACAGAAGTGGAATGAGATAGCCAAAAAAATTTACCTCCCACGCCAGATAGATGGAGTTTTTGAAGAATTTGATGGGTACTTTGATCTGGAGGATTATAGTGTTGATCCACATGGCATTGGAGAGGCAAGACTTCCTGAAGAGATAAGAAAGAAAATAGGAAAAACAAAGCTAATAAAACAGGCTGATGTTATAGCAGCTCAGTACTTGTTGAAAGACCAGTTTGATATTAAAACAATCAAGAAGAACTTTGACTATTATATTGTTCGTACAACACATGCATCCTCTCTTTCTATGCCAATCTACGCAATAGTTGCTTCTTGGTTAGGTTATGAGGATCTAGCATACGAGTATTTCATGAAATGTGCATATGCAGACCTTAAAAATCTATACGGGAATACCCACGATGGTTTCCATCTTGCGGCTGCTGGTGGAGCATGGCAAGTGCTTTTCAGGGGCTTCTGTGGCATTGATATTGAAGGAAACTGTATCAAAATCGCCCCTCGCCTACCATCAAAATGGAAAGCAGTAAAGTTCGGGTTTTCATTCAGAGGAGCATGGCTTGAGATTAAAATTACTCCAAAAGAGGTTGTTGTAAAAAATGTTGAAGGAAAAAAGACTATCAAGCTGGATATACTTGGCAAAGAACTCCTTCTCAGGCCTAACGAGCAAATTGTTGTTTCTTTTTAGCTTTTCATTTTGCAAAGCTTTTTAACCTCTACTCTAAACCTTCTCCGGGTGAAGGGCAATGGAGTTCCTCTATACCTACGAGACACTGAAACTTGAATTTCCAATGAGCGATATTGATAAGGCTGATTTCGTAATCCTTGGCATACCTTTTGATGGAACGACCTCTTACAAGCCTGGAACGAGGTTTGGGCCCACATTGATAAGACAAGCCACACTCAACTTGGAAAGCTACCTCTTGGACTATGATGTTGACCTTGCTGAGATGAAGATAGCTGATGTTGGGGATTTAGCAATAGTTGCTGGCAATCCACTTGAAACCATAAAAAGGGCCATAGAAACTGTAGAAGAAATCAAGAAAATTAATCCTTCTGCTATTCCCATAGTATTAGGTGGCGAGCATTCAATGACTTTTGCTCCAGTAAAGGCACTAAAGCCGAAAAGCTACGTTGTCTTTGATGCTCACCTTGATTTAAGAGAGAGTTATGAAGAAAATCCGTGGAACCATGCTTGTGTTGCTAGGAGGATATCAGAACGTGGTATAAATGTCGCTGAGTTTGGAATAAGGAGTGGCACGAAAGAAGAGGTAGAATATGCCAAAAAGGTTGACATTCCATGGGTTCATGCAAGAGATTACAGTGTTGGGAAGTTCAAAGAAATCGTGAAAGAGCTTCCAGAGCCCGTTTATGTATCAATAGACATAGATGTCTTTGATCTTTCAATGGTCCCGTCAACAGGAACTCCTGAAGCTGGTGGATTGAGGTTTTGGGAAGTTGTAGAGGCACTGGAGTGGTTAGTTGAGAATAAAAGAATCGTTGGTTTTGACATAATGGAAGTGGCCGGAATGGAGCTCGGAGATGTCACGGCCTTAACTGCTGCGAAGCTTCTCTTTTACATGATTGGAATGCTCTCAAAATGATCACTCTTCTATATACATTTCTCTTATTGCCCGATAGTATGCTTTGTAGATATCTCTTTTTGTTATGACACCAATGAGTCTTTTGCTCTCAGCACTTTCAACAATGGGAAGAAGATTTTGATTATATCTCATCAATTTTTCAAATGCATCGTGGGCAGTTTCAGTTGGATATCCAATAGCATATTCCTTACGCAAGAATCGTTCAATAGGTAGGGCTTTTATTCTTTGAGAACGATTTAGAAAGTCTTTTACGCCAACAACACCCAATACTTCCATATTTTCATCAACTACTGGAAAACAATCGTGGCCGGTTTTTCCAACCATCTCTTCAACATCACTTAAGGTATTCCATTTGTATACAAACACGGGATTTATTGTCATAATTTCTTTTACTGGGATGGTTTCTAAGATAACTGGACGGCCGGTTTTTATGTGAATACCCTTCCGCTCAAGCTTTAGAGTATATACCGAGGAACCTTTTAGGATGAATCTTGCTGTTAAAAAGCTCGTTATTGCTGAGGTTATTACTCCTGGCAGAAGGGCGTATCCTTTCGTGATTTCTGCCACCATGAGTATCTGGTTTATAGGGGCCTGACTTAGACCACTAAAGAATGCTGCCATTCCAGCTAAAGCATAAACTGCTGGATTGATACCAATGTTTGGGAAAAAGAGATTTAGAATAGCCCCATATGCGGCTCCAATTAATGCACCAATGTAAAGACTTGGAGCAAATATACCTCCACTATGTCCAGAAGAAATCATTATGGATGTTGCTAGCATTTTTCCAATTCCAAGAAGAATAAGGATAGTAAGTGGTATTAACCCAGCAATAGCAAGCTCCATCCCTTCGTAACCAACGCCTAGTATTCCATAATTGGGAAAGAACATTCCAATGAAACCAACACTTAATCCTCCAAGGGCAAGTTTTATCCATAAGGGTGTTTTTAAATTTTCAAATTTATCAGTGAGCCAAAATAGAAATTTTGCCCAATAAGCAGCTAGGATTCCAAATATTAGGCCCATAAAGAACAGAAAAAGGAGTTCAATATGCGTATGGACAATTTGAAGGGGGATATTGACCTCAAAAGCTTCTCCCAAGAGCAATAGGGTTACAGTATTTCCAACTACAGCTGAGAGAAATATAGGAACTAGATTTATTGAAAAGATTCCCATATAAACTACTTCAAGAGCAAACATTGCTCCAGCAAAGGGGGTGTTGAATGTTCCTGCTATTCCAGCTGCTAATCCACAAGTAGTTAGAAGTTTCTTCATTTCTGGAGAGAGATTAAAGTACTGGGATAATCCTGAAGCTAGAGAGGCCCCAATAAAGCCGATGGGCCCTTCTCTTCCAACGCTTCCTCCACTTCCAATGGCAGTTGAAGTTACCAATATTTTCAAAAGTGCTAGGATTCCTTTCATCTCACCTTTTTTGAATATTACGGCTTCTATTACCTCGGGTATACCGTTTCCCTTTAATTCTGGATATTTTTTGATTATTGGGGCCACAATGATACTTCCTATTGCTGGGAGGAAAATATAACCAAGGTTGTATCCGTTATAATATATTGATATATGTGGTAGTAAACCCTCAAAAAATAATTCTCTCATGAGAGAAATTAGTTTTCTAAAGATGACTGCCCCGAATCCTCCTACTATTCCAATAATAAGGGAAAGCAGGAGAACTGTTGTCCACTTTTTTATGTAGTTCCCTACTCTCATCAACTTAGGGTAGGCTGAAGTTATTATAAATGTTGAAGAAACCAAAGGTGAACATATTGAGGTTAAAAAGGACTAAAAAAGTTAAAGCTTTAAAGCTTCCTCCAGCAGTTTTAAACCTATATTAAGGTACTCTTTGGCCCTTTTCTCGCTTTTTGCCTCTGAAAAGATTCTTATTATTGGCTCGGTTCCACTTGCCCTTACTAGCATCCACCCATCTTCGAAAAGAATCTTTGTACCATCAGTCGTGTCAACTTTTAGACCTTCTTTATCTGCAATCTCAGCAACTTTTGCCACTATCGCTTTTCTGTCTCCTTCTACGTGTTTCTTGGTTTTTACTTGGTAGAATTTTGGAAGGTCATCTATTAGTTCACTGAACTTCTTACCGCTTTTTGCAAAAATCTCGACTATTTTTGCGACTGTCATGGCACCATCTCTGCCTAAGACGTGATCTGGGAAAATAACTCCTCCGTTTTCTTCTCCTCCTACAAGTCCATTGTGTTCAAGCAAAGCTCTGGAAACTACCAAATCTCCTACTTTCGTTTTCAGAACTTTTCCTCCATACATCTTGGCAAGCTCGTCAATTATATGGGATGTCGCTATTGTAGTTACGACTAATCCTCCTTTGTTTTCTTCTAGCATTGCCTTTACTACAAGAGCGAAAGTCTTATCACCCTGTATGAAATTTCCATTTTCGTCTATGAACACTGATCTATCGGCATCCCCATCTTGGGCAACTCCAAAATCAGCTTTGAGGCTTTTGACTATTTTCATAAAATCTTGTAAGTTTTCTTCATTTGGTTCTGGGTTTCTTGCGGGGAAATGGCCATCTGGTTGAGCATTTATGCTGATTACTTTACATCCGAGCTCCCTTAAAAGGTAAGGTAACACTAATGAACCAGCGCCATTTGAAGTGTCCATAACAACAAAGGGGTTTCTTTTTTTTATTGCTTCAACATCTACCTTAGCCTTTATCGTGTCTATGTAGGGCCTTATTATATCCCTCTCCACCAATTGGCCTATTTCGTCCCACTTTGCTTTATAGAATTCCTCTTTGAAGAAAATTTCCTCAACAATGGTCTCTCTTTCCTTTTTGAGACCAAGGCCATTTGGTTCAAGAAGTTTTATCCCATTGTATTCGGGAGGATTATGGGATGCCGTTATCACGGCCCCTCCATCAGTTCCAAAATATTTGCAAGCGAACTGGATTGCTGGGGTTGGGGCCACTCCGACATCTATTACATTGATTCCAACACTTAAAAAACCGCTTATCAATGCATTTTTTAGCATTTCTCCACTAACTCTTGTATCTCTACCTATAACCACCCAGAGCTCCTTTTCTGGTTGTTCTTTTTTGAGCAGTGTTCCAAAGGCCATTCCTATTTTAAGTGCAAATTCAGGAGTTATCTCTTCGTTTGCAATCCCTCTAACTCCAAATGTTCCAAATATTCTGCCCATTTTCTCACCTCGTATAAACACTTCTATAGACTCCGAGATAATTGTCCATTGATTTTTCCATTTTTAATCTCTCCCAAAGTCATCTTGGAAACGTTCAATGTCGTCTTCTCCTAAATATTCACCTATCTGAGTTTCTATGATTTCTAGAGTTACTTTTCCTGGATTTTCAAGTCTGTGAATGACCCCTGCTGGAATAAACGTACTCTCCCCGGGCCTTAAAAGAAGTTCTTTATCTTCAATCCTTACCTTTGCAGTACCCCTAACTACAACCCAATGTTCAGAGCGGTGGTAATGTCTTTGCACAGAAAGCCTCATGCCTGGAAGTACCGTTAAGCGTTTTATCTTGTATCTTTCTCCTTCTTCTAGTATTGTATAGGATCCCCAAGGCCGGTAGGCAGTTCTGTGGACTAATGCTCTTTCATCATGTTTTTCAATTAATTTTTTGTAAACTTCTTTGACCTTTTGAGTTTCACCTTTTTTAGCTACAAGAAGGGCATCTCCAGTGTCTATTATTACTAGATCTTTTACACCAACTGTAGCTGTCAATCTTTCTGTTGCCACCAAATTATTCTTCGAGTTAATGTTTATGTACTCTCCTTTAAATCCACTTATTCGGATGGCGTTTCCATTCTCATCTTTTTCAAAGGCCTCATAAAGGGCATCAAAGCTTCCTAAATCATTCCAATATATGTTTAAGGGTACTATTGCCGCTTTATCTGTTTTTTCCATCACGCCATAATCTACAGAGACTTCAGGAACTTTTTCATAGGCTTTTTCTACGTCTTCTGCTTCTTCAAATGCCTGATAAACCTCAGGGTTCACTCGTTTTACTTCCTCAATAAAAAGTCTACTGTCAAATAAAAACATTCCACTGTTCCAATAGTATCCATTTTCTACGTATCTCTTTGCAGTTTCGTAATCTGGTTTTTCTTTAAATTCATCTACCTTATAACCACTTTCAAGCCTCTCTCCAGGTTTTATGTATCCGTATCCTGTGTGAGGCCTCGTAGGTTTAATCCCAAACGTGATGAAATAATTGTTAGCAAGTTTTTTAGCCTTTTCAAAAGCTTTTATGTAGTCTTCGTTAACTTTTATGAGATGATCAGAGGGCAAAACTGCGACTTTTGATTTTCCATAGTTCTCCTCTATAATTTTCATTCCCCAGTAAATAGCAGGTAATGTATTTTTCCCCACTGGTTCTAGAAGGATGTTCTCTTTGGGGAGTTCAATACCAAGTTCTTTAAGGTCGTCAAGAACCCGAAATTTATATTCTTTGTTTGTTACAATAAAAATCTCTTTGGGGGTTGAAAACTTCAGTGCCCTCTCCATTGTTTTTTGAAAAAGTGATGTATTGTCAAAAATTCTTATGAATTGTTTTGGCATTAATTCTCTGCTCAATGGCCAGAGACGAGTACCTTTTCCCCCAGCAAGGATTAAGGTTTTCATGTTATCACCTCTATTAATTCATTTATTTTCTTTATATTTTTAGCTCTATTATGAGAGAGTCCAATTGCAAAAGGATTATCAACAACTTCCAACATAGGAATATCGTTTTCTCCATCTCCTACGGCGTAGCTTTCGACCTTTTCTAGTTTAGAATACAAATTCAAGAGAACTCTAGCCGCTTTTCCTTTATCTGTGGCTCCTGTTACAGTGTAAAATCGGCTTCCCTTTGAGACTTTAAAGTCATTTTTCTTAAGTTTTTCTTCGAATCCAGATTTGTTCCATTTAAATAGAGTTTCTGAGTATTCTCGTTGTGCAGCTAGTTTTGCAAGACGTCTTGGAAGGCCTGTGAATTCTACGATTTCCTCGATACTTGAGTTTCCATAGTATTTTAAACCAAATTCGTTGCTTATTTTATCAAGACTCCTTTTTATGATTTCATAGGCTGTTCCAAGCTCAATGATCTTGTACTCTCGTGTTTCTCGGGTGAAAGGAAATTCGAAAGGAAAATAATTTTTTGGAATGTAAACAGCACTTCCATTTTCGACAATGAAGGGATCCTTTACTTTTAGAGCGTTTCGGTAGTATTCTTGCTCAAGTCTTGTTTTTGAGGAGTTGAAGATTACTTTGAACCCTCTTTCTTTTAGAAAATCCACTATCTCTTTTGCAGGTTTTGGGGAATAATTATTTCCAATCAGTGTCTTGTCTAGGTCGAGGAAAATAACTTTCATAAATCAAACCTCAGTAGAGTCTCTTGATTGGTCTCTAATGTTTTCATCCACTTCTTGACGTCTATGTCCTTTATGGGTCTCATAACCCTTGGTTTTGGTGGCTCTTCATTCTCCTTTATTATTCCATGCATTCTGAGGTCTTCAAGAATGCTATTTTTCAACCTTTCTGAGGCAAGTTTTGAGTGGTAAATGGTAGTTAATGAAAGCAAAGCCATTTCTTTTACATGTTCTTGGCCTTTATCTTCGTGGAAATGTGGATTTAGAGTTTCTAGTTGGAAGATCTCTATTCCTTGATCGAAGACGTCTTGAGCTTCTTCTGTGTTTTCCCACGTACCAAAGCGTTCTAAGAGATAAACTATTTCATAAGGTTCTATTGAATAACCAGTTGAGAAAGGTAGAATTTCTGCAAGTTTCATTGTCATGGCATGTTCTCCTGCATTTCCAGTTACCATTATATTGGTTTCAAATGTGGTTTTTTCGCTTATGATTTGGTTCAAGTAGCGGTTAGTTATTTCGCTTACTCGTCCCCACTTTTTAAAGTACAGCGTTCCCTTACTAACTTTTGGTTTATGTCTCCAGTGGAGTCTCACCATGGTGTATTCGCTTTCACTCATAAGGAATCCAGCTGCGTAATCTTTTACATACTCATTAACGGCGCCAGGGATGTAGTTATCGGCATCAACAAATCCAACGTATTTTGCTCCTATGGCTTTTGCAAGTAATATTCCCACAATCATTCCTTCGCCCTTTCCACTTCTCACAAGACCTCCTTCATCGAGAATATCATCGTATTCAACTTCTTTAAACGCTTCTGCTAATCCGGGGTCTTTTTGATGAACCATAATAACTTTGGAACGTGTTAGATTACAGAAGTGTTTTACCAGATCAACTTCTTGTTTAAATCTGTTGGGCCCTTTTCGTTTGCTGTTCGAAACAACTATAATTGGTGATTTGTGAGGAATGGCTTTGAGGACACCATCCACTAAATGAAGTTTTTCATTTTTCATAGGAACTACTATTGCCAATTCTCCAATTGTTTTGTAAATATCCTCTCTTGGGACGTTCTGTACTGTGAACATCGGGACATCTTCAGTTTCAGTATCCATTTTGATGACTTTTTGTAGTTCATAAATTTTTACAGCTCCAAAGATTTCCTTATAAACAGGAGCTTCTAAGAGCATGTTACCACCTCCAAAGTGATTAAAGCAAGTAGAAAGATCAAAATACCTACCTAATGCTTCTTATGTTTTTCCATATATAAATTTTACCCTAAGTTAGAAAAATAGAGAAGGTTAGCTTTTTCTCATGGCAAATTCACTGACAAATGCAGAACCTGAAATAGTGTCTCCAATTCCTACCGTGCTCTTTGGCGAGGTTACTATCTTTGTTGGCACGAAGGCAAGCTGTCTATCTACCATATCAATCAGGCCATTTTCAAACTCTGTGAACTCTTTTTCAAGTTCTTCTTCGAATACAATAGCTCGCTCGTTTGTGGGAACACTTAGAGCATTTCTAACATGCTCCATCCTTTCAATATTCCCTTTCATGGCTTTTGCTGCAGCTGCTAATGAAGCAAATAGTAATGCATCCCTAACTTCTTCGCTTCTGTACTTGGTTAGGGCCAGATAGTAACCGTAAGTGTGAAAGTGAATCCTATCAATCCCTGTCTCATCCATTAGGAGGTTTATTGCATCAATGATGGGAAATACATGACCCTCAAGTACTTCCTTTGCAAGAGTCTCGTCTCCTATTATCTCGACTATGGAAGCAAGTTCCACTTCATTCAGGCCCACACTTGTGAATTTTGATAAAATTCCTATGAGCTCTTCTCTAACTAGCCTATTAGGAGTATATGCGAATTCAAAGTGACTTCTCACACCGTATCGGTTTAAGATATTTAGATGACTTTCTACTCTATCCAGCACATCTCGATAGGTTGTCCCATCGGAGTAATACTCCTTGAGGACTTGAAGGCCGCTTATTATTGCTAGCTCAACTCGTTTGGCTATTTTTTCAAAGCCTTCCTTAAATTCTTTCCGCATATAAACTCTTGCATTGTAATCATCAGCGTTAGCTATAAATCGGTTTTCTCTTGGGGCCTGAACGTCAAAAACCTGAAATCCTCTGGGAAACTCGTATATGTAGTGGATGAGTTCGTTCTCTTCTTTAACTGCTTCTTTAGGATGAACCAGTTTTAATTCCTTTCCTTCAAAAATAGGGACGTAAATTGGTCCATCTACAAATAAGTCCGCCTGAAGTTTTGGATTTTGAGGTACATGAACAATAGTGGGAATCCTATAAACTCCTCCAATAAGGTTTGCCATTATTCCTGCTTGACCTCCAATTCTCAGCTCATCCCATCCCCATTCCCTCAAATATCTCCTAATCTCCTCGTTTTCTACAAACCACTCTATAGCCTTTCCGAGTTTTATGCTTCTTAATATCCCACCAAAAAGATGCTCAAGCGATGAAATTCTCTCGGTGGGAGCTTCAATAACCTCAAAAACCCGTTCTTTCCCTATTTGGTTTATCCTCCTTTCCAAATCATCTTTATTAAGATATTTTATGACATCAATGTTTGTGTTGTAGGCCAAAAGAACGCCTTCAACATTCGGAATTGCATTTACAGCATTTTCGAAGGCGTTTATATATAGGTTTTTCCATAATTTTATCCTCTCTTTGAGGCTTTCCTTCATAGCTTATCACCTTCAGTGTTAGTATGCATTCAAAATTAATAAACATTAGCTAAGATAAACTTCAAAAGCTTTTACCTTAAACTATGGATGATGATAATCAAAGGGATTGGATTGGACTCTTCATCAAAAATTGCTTTTCAAAGCCATGCCCACAGCGATCATTTTGTTAGTGCTGATATTATAATCTCAACAAGGCCTACAAAGTTCCTCAGCCACCTCAAGAAAGCCGGGTTTTACAAAACCTACAGTTTTGAGCGGAGTTTTTACGTTGGTGACTACAAGGCAAAACTTTATCCTGCGGGCCATATGCTGGGTTCTGCCCAGCTCTATATTAAGTTTGATGAATTTTCACTCCTTTACACTGGAGATGTGAAGTGGTTCAAACTTAGAACAGCTGAAAAGAGTGAATTCAGAAAAGCAGATGTCTTGATTATTGAAGCCACCTATGGACTTCCCATGTATAACTTTCCGACTCCAAAAGAGGCAGAGAAGAAGCTTATAGCTTTTGTAGAGGAAGTTTTAGATAGAAAAAAAGTTCCAACTTTATACGCAAATCAAATGGGGAAGGCTCAAGAACTACTTAAAATTCTGGATATTCATGGTTATTCTGCCAGAGTTTCAAACGGCATACGGAAAGTTGCTAAAGTGTATGAAAAATTTGGTGTGAAATTCAACAATATTGAAGAAGATGGTGAGGTTGTAGTAAGAGGATTTAAAACCAAAAAACCATTCGATGCGATCCATCCCTCGGAACTGTTTGTATCCGGATTTGGCAATTTAAAATTAAGCAACCATGCAGACTTTTGGGAGCTTGTAAAGATAATTGAAAAAGTGAGCCCTGAAAAAATCTACACTCGATATGGTCATGCTAGGGAATTTGCCCAAATTTTAAGAGGTCTTGGATATGATGCCCGGCCTTTAGAAGAAGTTTTATTTTTTGGTGAATTGATTTAAAGAGAAGAAAATCAGAGGGATTCTAAATACTCGGCGTACTTTTCGGCAGTCATGAGATCTTTTAATTCCTCCTCAAGATTGCTTGGTTTTATTTTGGCAATCCATGCATCATAAGGATCTTCGTTGATCTTTTCTGGAGCGTCTTCGAGTTCTTCATTAACTTCAATGACTTCACCACTTACTGGAGCATAGACCTCACTTACAGCTTTTACGCTCTCTACTTCACAGAGAACGTCACCCTTTGACACTTCTTTTCCGACTTCTGGGAGTTCAACATAAGCCAAGTCTCCAAGTTCCTTTTGGGCATAGTCACTTATTCCTACCAAAACTGTTCCATCTTCCATAATTTGGGCCCATTCATGGTCCTTAGTGTAGTAGAGCCCTTCTTTAACTTTAGATTCTCCGGCCTCAATCATAACAATCACCATGACATTTTATAGCTGAGAAACATTTAAATCTTTCTCTATCAAGAAAAGTTTCAATAGGAACCCTTATTAATGCTGATTTGAATGGTGCTTTTAATATTTTGAGGAAATTGGTCGGCAATTTCCCCATTAGTGTGATAGTCAGTAGTGGTAGCATGACCCGGCCAGTAAGGCGAGACTTTCAAAAAGAAAGGTAGAAAGTATTTCATCAAGATCGCTGGGGGGATGGATAGAATTAAAAGATGAAATTAATTATTTAGACAAAGACATGGAAGTAATCATATTTCAGAATTTCTCTGAGGAAGAGAAAATAAGTTTCCAAAGCTACTTCAAAAAATTTTCCAAAATCTGGGGGATAGAGGATGAGTCAAAAAGTTACTAAAGGTGTTCAAATGTTACTGGGAGAGCCTAAGAGGGCAGTGATTAAACTTTCCCTTCCCATGATGGTAGGGATGTTAGTTCAATCTCTCTACAATCTAGTCGATGGCATCTGGGTAGCAGGTTTAGGTTCTAATGCATTGGCTGCTATTGGTTTGTTCTTTCCAATATTTATGGGTTTAATAGCTCTTGCATCTGGATTGGGAGTAGGAGCAAGCTCAGCCATTTCCCGTAGGATAGGGGCCCAGAATAAGAAGGGTGCGGATAATGTTGCAGATCATGCAGTAATAACAGGCTTATTCTTAGGAGTCCTATTATCAGTGCTTTTGTTTCCTGTAATTGAGACCATATTTGTAGAGATGGGAACAACCCAAGAAATTGTTGAATTGGCGGTTAAATATTCAAGGATTTTGATACTTGGGGCATCCGTGATAGTATTTAATAACGTAGCAAATGGAATCCTTAGAGGGGAAGGGGATACAAAAAGATCCATGTATGCAATGGTTCTTGGTTCCGGATTAAATATAATACTGGATCCCATCTTCATTTACACTTTGGGACTGGGAGTGGTTGGGGCAGCATATGCTACTTTGCTTTCGATGATAATAACCTCAGGATTCTTGATCTTTTGGTTGTTTTTTAAAAGAGATACTTATGTGGATATAACGCTTAAAGATTTTGACCCCCACAGAGAAATTTTTATAGATATTCTCAGAGTGGGCCTCCCTTCTGCCTTGGCCCAGCTAGCAATGTCTTTTGCAATGTTTTTCATAAATACCATAATTATTAGAATTGGTAGTAGTGATGCAGTGGCAATATTCACAAGTGCTTGGAGAATTATAATGCTGGGAACAGTCCCACTTTTAGGAATGGCTACCGCAACAACTGCTATTGTAGGGGCATCATATGGAGCTAAGGATATTGAAAAACTTGAAATTGCATATCTCTACGCTATAAAATTAGGATTTTTGGTTGAACTCTTAGTTACTATGTTTATTTTCATATTTGCCTCCCCAATAACGTATCTTTTCACATATTCAGAAGGGGCTGAACAACTGGCAAATGGACTTGTTAGGGCACTAAGAATACTTGCATTATTTTTACCGTTTGTACCTTTTGGCATGTTAACAGGAGCGATGTTTAGAGGTATTGGCCAAGGAGAAAAATCACTTATTGTGACAACATTAAGAACAATTATAATACAGGTTGGGTTTGCTTATATTTTTGCATTCTATTCTGATATAGGTTTGAGTGGTGTTTGGATAGGGGTCGCTCTTGGAAATATGATAGCAGTGCTTGTGAGTTTTACATGGGGTAAGATGACTATAATAAGGTTAAAAGAAAAGTTTTCGATTTTTTAATTGGTTTATAATATTCAGCTGACTGATCTTCTCCCCGTCCTGAATGGCGAGGCTTGAAAAAGAAAAAAGTCAAAGACCTTATCTATAAGGACGGGTAGTTCATTTGTAGCAAGATATCCAAAGGCCAGGTTACGGAAGTTTGAAATTAGAAAAAAAGTTGAAAAGAAGTGGCCGTCTGGAGCTATCTTTCTCTACTCTTCCAAAAGATTTAAATATTCTAATTATCAAGATAAAGGCCGATGCTTATGAGGGGGGATCGAGTTCTCCATAATCTGGTATTCCTCTTATGCTGACTTTATTAGCTTACCCCCTAGCTTTAACTCCGGCTCTCTTTGTTGTGGGCAAACTCTTTTAAAAGGCATTTTTAACAACTTCAAGGAGGTTAGAACATGGTAGATTTCAAAGCTATTGAAGAAAAATGGCAGAACAAATGGTTGGAAGAGAAAGTATTTGAGCCTCAAATGGATGAAAAAGTGCCAAAATTCTACATAACGGTTGCGTTCCCATATTTATCCGGGCATCTACATGTTGGGCATGCTAGAACTTATACAATACCAGACGTGATTGCAAGATTCAAGAGGATGCAGGGATACAACGTTTTGTTCCCGATGGCATGGCATATAACCGGTTCTCCAATAGTTGGGATAGCTGAGAGGATAAAGCATCGTGATCCTCAAACAGTTTACTTATATAGAGAGATTTATAAAGTCCCGGAAGATATTCTATGGAGTTTCGAAGATCCAATAAACATAGTAAAATACTTTATGAAAACTGCAAGGGAAACCTTCATCAGAGCAGGTTTTAGCGTTGATTGGAGTAGAGAGTTCCATACTACATCTCTTTTTCCGCCCTTCAGTAAGTTCATAGAATGGCAGTTCCTGAAGTTAAAAGAGAAAGGTTTGGTAGTTAAGGGGACTCACTACGTTAGGTGGGATCCAATAGTTGGAACTCCTTTGGGGGATCATGACTTAATTGAGGGGGAAGATGTTCAAATATTGGACTATGTTCTGATAAAGTTCATCCTTGAAGAAAACGGCGAGGTTGCTTATTTGCCAGCAGCCACATTAAGACCTGAAACAGTGTATGGAGTAACAAACATGTGGTTGAATCCAGAAGCAACATATGTAAAAGCAAAAATCAAGAACAAAGACATAGAGGAAGTTTGGATAATAACTAAAGAAGCTGCTTACAAGTTAAGCTTCCAAGATAAAGAAATTGAAATTTTGGAAGAGTTTAAGGGAGAGAAGCTCATTGGAGAATGGGTTAAAAATCCCGTTACTGAGGATGAGATAATTATCTTACCTGCAGACTTTGTAGATCCAGATAATGCCACTGGGGTTGTCATGAGTGTTCCAGCACATGCTCCATTTGATCATGCGGCTTTGGAAGACATAAAGAAAAATACTAACTTGTTGGTGAAATATGATATAGATCCGAGAATAGTTGAAAATATAACTTATGTCTCTCTGATAAAGCTAGAGGGTTATGGAGAATTTCCTGCAGTCGATGAAAGTGAAAAGTTGAGTGTTAAAAGTCAAAAAGATGTGGAAAAACTTGAGCAAGCAACAAAGAATATTTACAAGGCCGAATACCACAGAGGTATCTTTAAAATTGAACCTTATAAAGGAAAGCCGGTTAGTGAAGTGAAGGACTTAGTAGCTAAGGACATGACCGAAAAAGGAATCGCCGACAGAATGTACGAGTTTTCTGATAAGAACGTTATCTCAAGATTTGGAAACAGAGCAGTGGTGAAAATAATCCATGATCAGTGGTTCATTGACTATGGAAATCCGGAGTGGAAGGCAAAGGCAAGAGAGGCTTTGGCAAACATGAAAATCCTGCCAGAGTCAAGGAGAACACAATTTGAGGCTATTTTAGAGTGGCTTGACAAGAAGGCCTGTGTAAGGAAAGTTGGTTTAGGTACTCCTCTTCCATGGGATCCAGAATGGGTGATTGAGAGCCTTAGCGATTCCACGATATATATGGCATACTACACAATATCAAGAGCCATAAACAAGTACGGCATTAAAGGAGAGCAACTAGTCCCAGAGGTTTTTGACTATCTATTCCTTGAAGAAAAGAGTGAAACTAGGGAAGAAGAACTGAGCGAGAAAACAGACATTCCAAAGGAATTCCTGAGGGAAATGAAAGAAGAGTTCGAGTACTGGTACCCACTCGACTGGCGCTGCTCTGCCAAAGACCTTATACCAAACCACTTAACGTTCTTCATATTCAACCACGTGGCCATCTTTAGGAAGAAGCACTGGCCAAGAGGTATAGCGGTGAATGGCTTTGGAACCCTCGAAGGAGCCAAGATGAGCAAGAGTAAAGGTAACGTCCTGAACTTCATAGACGCAATAGAAGAGAACGGGGCCGATGTAGTCAGGCTTTACATAATGAGCCTTGCCGAGCACGACAGTGACTTTGACTGGAAGAGAAGCGAGGTTGGAAAGCTTAGAAAACAAATCGAGAGATTTTACGAGCTGATAAGCGAGTTCGCCCAATATGAAGAAAAAGATGTTGAGCTAATGGACATCGATAAGTGGTTACTGCACAGAGTTAACAAAGCCATAAAAGGTACTACCGAGGCTTTGGAAGAATTTAGAACCAGAACAGCAGTCCAGTGGGCTTTCTACAGCATACTAAACGACCTGAGATGGTACATGAGGAGGACAGAGGGAAGGGACGACGAAGCAAAGCGCTCGACACTAAGAAAGCTGGCCGGTGTATGGGTTAGGTTAATGGCACCGTTCACACCACACATATGTGAAGAGCTATGGGAGAGACTTGGAGGAGAGGGCTTTGTAAGCTTGGCCGAGTGGCCAGAACCCGTTGAGGAGTGGTGGAACAAAACAATAGAGCTTGAGGAAGAGTATATCAAGACCCTCATCGAGGACATAAAGGAGATCGTCAGCGTTGCGAAGCTTGAGAACGCGAAGAGGGCTTACATCTACACTGCAGAGGAATGGAAGTGGAAAGTTGCCCAAGTGGTTGCAGAGAAGAAGGACTTCAAGGCGGCAACGAGCGAAGTCATGAAGGATCCCGAGATGAGGAAGCGCGGCAAGGAAGTTTCAAAGCTAATTCAGAAGCTCGTCAAGGAGAGAGCTTTTGACCTCAAGCGCATTGATGAGGAGAAAGCCCTAAGACAGGCAAAGGACTTCATAGAGCGTGAAACCGGCCTCGAGATTATCATAAACCCTGAAGAAGACAAAGGCGGAAAGAAGAAACAAGCAATGCCAATGAAACCTGCAGTTTATATTGAGTGAGTAGTGAATATTGCCTTTGTTTTTCTTCTTTTAACTTTAGCATATGTATCTGTCTCATCCTGGCCCTCTCCTCCTAAAGGGCAAGGTTTTCAGATAGTAACATTTATATATCACTAACCATAATTAGCATAATGGTGATTAGCATAATGAAGATTATTGAACGTCACGAGCTTAGGGATGTTCTGGATGCAAAATGGTTGCTGGTTTATGGAAGAAGAAAAACGGGAAAAACATTCTACATTAGAGAGAGGGCAAAATATTCCCACTACTTTATTGTAACGAGTGGTAGGGAGATATTTGAAATAAAGAGAGGCGAAATATATTCGTTCTCGGAGTTCATGAGAGTATTTCCACTTCTCCTGAAGCAAGGAAAAGTTGTCATTGACGAGTTTCACAGGCTTGGCGAACCCTTCTTCTCAGCCATTCAGGGATTGTCAGGAATGGGTGAGCTTATACTTATAACTTCAACAAGGCACTATTTCAAGAGGTTTATAGGGAGCAACAGCCCATTGCTAGGGCTTTTTTATCTAAGGGAGTTGGGTTTGGTTGATCCACAGGATGCTATTAATTTTGTTGAAGGATTAGGTCACAGTGGAAAAACCCTGATAGAGCTCGCCGTTCTTGTTCAAGAACCCTGGTTGGCTCCAGCCATTGAAAATCTTGGCGAGAGAGTTTTTTCAACCTTTGGGGCGACTTTGAAGGGGAACGTTCCCAGCTTAATTGGTGAAATCTTCACAGAAGAAGAGAGGGAATTAACAATGAGATACTCCGCAATACTTGAGGCCGTTGCAGATGGGAAGTCAAGTTCGGGGGAGATAGCTAACGAGCTTTATTCAAGGGGGCTCATAGAAAAGGAAACTCACAGTGCAGTTGCCCCTTATCTTGAGACACTTGTTAACATGGGAATCCTTGAGAGAATACCAATCTTCGGGAAGAGGAAGAAAATATTCAAGTACAGACATTTGTCCCCTGTGGTGGATTTCGCATATTATTTGAACGCCAAATATGGTTTCTTTGAAACCGAGGTTCCAGACGAAGTTGTGGAAAGAATCCTTAGGGAGAGAATGCCACACTACGTTGAGAGGTTCTTCGAAAGATTGCTGGCAAAACAATACTCCCTCCAGCCTGTCAGGATTGAGATGCCAGATTTGGAAGTAGATATTGCATTATTGAGAAATAAAAAGCTGTACTTGGTTGCCGAGGCTAAATGGAAGGAGAAGATTAAAGAGAAGGACATCAGAAAGGTTGAGGAGAAATTTGAAGGCCTTAATGCCAAGAAGAAGCTTCTTATAGTTCCGGACAAGAAAGTATTGCCGAGAGCTCCAGAAAATGCAGAAGTTCTTGACTGCAGGGATGTTACAAAGCCTTGCAAAGTTCAACCTTAGTTACGCCTTATCCAACAACTAGAATTGGAGAAGAAAGCTTTTATTGGTATTGCTTAAGGACGTTGTTAAATCGTGCATTTTTCATCCTTCTTTACTTTTTCTTTTGAATGCCTTGTCCTTTAGGGCGGGGATGCAGTAATTCCAAAACAAGTCCTCCACCTATGAAAGCGAAAAACATTTAAACCTCAAGTGCGTACCATACATTAGAGGGTTCAATATGGAGACCAGAATACCAGCATTTAGCTCAACGAGACACGTAAAACACTTCCTCGCCTACCACTTCGTATGGATACCAAAATACCGAAGGGACATCCTCACCGGGAAAGTCGCTGAAAGATTAAAACAAATGCTCAAAGAATTCGCCGGAGAAATCGGGTGTGAAGTGATCTCCCTTGAAGTAATGCCCGACCACGTTCACGTCTTCCTCAGAGCAAAACCCGACCTCGCCCCAGCAAGAATAATCAACCACCTGAAGGGGAAGAGTGCAAGAAAACTCCTCCAAGAATTTCCAGAATTGAGAACAAAAACTGCCCACGGGAGGTTATGGTCACGCTCCTATTTTGTAGCCTCGGCCGGATACATAACCGACGAGATCGTAAAACACTACGTAGAAACCCAATGGGAGCGTGAGTTAAAACGAAGAGGACAGTAAGGATAAAACTCCAGCCCTCAAAAGAACAAGAGAAAGCCCTCTTCGAGCTAGCTGACGCTGGTGCCAAAGTCTGGAATGAAGTGAATTACCTTCGCAGGCAACAGTTCTTCAACCACGAACCTGTTGATTTTAACAGGACTGAAAAAATCGTTTATGAGAAGTACAAGGATGAGATTGGCTCTGCGACAGTTCAGCAGATAGCGAGGAAGAACGCTGAAGCTTGGAGGAGCTTCTTCTCCCTCATAAAGAAGCGAAAAGAACTTCCCAAGTGGCTGAGGCCAAAACCACCGAACTACCTGAAAGAAGAGGGAAAGAGGAAGCCCTTAATTGTCCTCAGGAACGACCAGTACAGGATTGATGGGAACAAGGTAATTCTCAAGGGGCTTGGGAAATTCAAAAAGCTGGAAGTCCAGTTTAAGGGGCGGATACACCTGAAAGGCAAGCAAGGGCGCTTGGAAATCATCTACGACGACGTGAAGAGGAAGTGGTACGCCCACATCAGCTACACCGTCGAAGAGAAGCTGGAAGGCAATTCTTGGGTTAAACTCCCAAGAACGCCGAAAGGCAACCTCGTGGCTGGCATTGACCTAGGAGTGAACAATTTAATGGCCGTTTACGTTGAGAATGGGGAGAGTTTTCTGGTCAATGGTAGGCCGTTGAAGAGCATTGGCTTTTACTGGCAGAAGAGGATTGCTGAGTATCAGTCAAAACTCAACAAGAGTGGGGCTAAGGCGAGCAGAAAGCTCAAGAGAATGCACGAGAAGGCAAAACTCCAAGCGGGACACTACATTAACACCGCAGTCAGGCAGACGGTTAGGAGGCTTTACGAGCTGGGAGTTTCGAGGATTGTAGTTGGCTATCCAAAGGAGATTTCAAGAGAACCAGACAAGGGCAGAAAGCAGAATTTCGTCCTTTCTCACGTTTGGCGGTTTAATTACGTGATTAAACGTTTAACAGAGGTTGCTGAGGAGTATGGTATTCAGGTCGTGGTTGTGAATGAGGCTTTCACTTCTCAGACGTGCCCTCTCTGCGGGAAGCCTCATAAAGGGGCGAGGTTTGTCCGTGGGCTGTATATGTGTCCCGTGGAGGGGCTTGTGTTCAATGCTGATTTAATTGGTGCTTTCAACATTTTGAGGAAGGCCGTGAAAACGATAACCCCGAATCTGAGCGGTCTTTATGCTCAGGGGAGGGGTAACGGGCCTGAGACCGGGCCAGAGGGGTTGAAGCCCCACTTTATCTTGGGTCCGAATGAGACCCCTCAAACCTCCCCGTCAATGGCGAGGGATTAAGCCGAACCCTCGCCCTTCAGGGAGGGGAGGAGGTCAGTTTGAAATCTCTTCACAGCATCGAGGTAAAACGGGATTGTTGCAAATATTGAGATGAGTTCCGGAATTGCCACTCCTTTTGGGACATCGTAAGCGAAATGAAGAACCCAGGCTATTATTCCAACTGCCAAGGCAGGAAGTGGGAGGTAGCTTTTGAAATATATCCCGTAGGCAATTAGGAACACTGCAAGAGAGAGGAAGAATGCCACGGAAACTGCAAAATGAAGTCCCCTGTAAACTTCATCGAAAACTGCCACCAGAATTAGGGTAAATCCAACTAGGAATCCCACCACGGAAAAAGCTTTGCTAATTTTGTATATGCACAATGTTGAGGTGTAGATTATAAGGGCCCCTCCAAGGCTCAGGCCGAAGTTAAATATTGGTGCAACTGGGCTTTTTGTGGCATGCCCGAGGTCGCTTAGGGCGTTGTTTGTGATGCTGAACCAATCTGAGAGAAGTGTTGCTATGGCGATTGAGATTAACGGTACAGCTACGGAGAGATACGCCAAAGACAGGCAGGGCGTTTTATTTATCTTCATGGTTTTTAGTTCGTCGCTTAACTTATATAAGGCTTTTTTGAGAGAGGTTAAAAATTAGAAAAATGACTAAAACTTCAAGACCCTTGCCAAGATCACCAATGGATCCCATACTGGTGCAAATGGTGGGGCATAGGCTAAGTCTGCAAAGAACAAGTCTTTAGTCGTAAACCCTGCCTGCAGAGCAATTGCAAGGGCATCTACCCTTGGAAGTATTTCCGCTCCTACCGCTTGCAGACCTAGAAGTCTTCCTGTTTCTTTATCCGCCACGGCTTTAAGCCATATCTTCTTTGCTCCCGGATAGTAGTGGGGCTTTGTCCTCGCTTCTATAAAAGCCGTTTTGACATCGTAGCCCTCTTTTAGTGCTTCTCCTTCTGTTAATCCCGTTTTTCCGATCTCCAGATCCATAAATTTAGTTATAGCTGTCCCAAGAACACCCGGAAAGCTTATCTCAGCTCCAGCTATATTGCTTCCCGCTACATAGCCCATTTTGTTCCCTGGTGGGGCTAATGGTATCCATGCCCTTTTACCCGTTATGAGGTGCCTTGTCTCCGCAACGTCCCCAGCTGCATAGACGTTTTCCACACTTGTCTGCATTTTCTCATTCGTCCATATTGCTCCGGTCTCCCCAATCTTAACCCCCAGCTGTTCTGCAAGCTCGGTGTTTGGCTTGATTCCTGTGGCTATTATTACCAAATCTGCTTTATACTCTCCCGCATCGGTGATTACTTTCTCTACTCTGTCCTTTCCTTCTATCCTTAGTGTAGATTCATTTAGGCGGAGGTTTAGGTGTTCCCTAAGTTTTGCTTCTACTATGTCGGTGATTTCTTTGTCAAAGGTTTTTCTTAAGACCCTCTCGCTCCTTCCAATGAGTGTTACGTTTTTCCCTTGAACCACAAAAGCTTCAGCCATCTCAAGTGCTATGTAACCTGTTCCAATAACCACAACATCTTTTACATAGTTCTTTTCCATGTACTCCCTTATTGCAACAGCATCTGGGGGCAAATCTGCGGTAAAGACTCCTTCCAATTCCACGCCCTCTATATTCGGAATTTGAGGAGAAGCCCCGTTTGCGAAAACTAGGTAGTCCCACTCGTAAGTGTGTTCCCCATCTTTTTCCCGTACTCTCACGCTGCCCTGTTCAACTTCTATGACCTCTGCGTTCAAATGTAGATCAATCCCTCTCTTTTTAATGAAAAATTCCGGTGGATAGTGCATGAGCTTCTCCTTTGGAGAAATTCCTTCAACTACATATGGCACTCCACATGGGGCGTGACTAACCCATTCAGTCGCTTCAAACACTTTAACGTCCCATTCGGGTTTTAACCTCTTTACCCTTGACGCGGCACTCATCCCAGCCGCTCCGCCACCTATGATCACTACTTTTTTCATAACCATCACCAAAGAAGGGTTGTAAACCTAAGGTTAAAAAATTAATGAAAAAGTCAAACATTCAAAGGAAGCCTCACGTAATCAAGAACGCTTCCATAGCTCTTCTTTATCTCAACGTGCTCAACAAGCTCCTTGAATTCTCCTCCAGCCAGACCATCGCCAATTATTGCACTTCCTTGGGCAGCTTCTTTTGCCTTTCCTTCCAACCCTCTAAGCTTGACAACTGGAAGATCGAATTTATCCTCAAAGAGATCTTTAACGTCTTTTCTAAGCTCTTCTATGCGCATAAGCCTGCCCGAGAGTATTATCTCTTTTGCATCCCCCACAACGGCAAGTTCACTCGCAACGGCTTTGAGGAAGCCGTCTTTCATAGCTTCCCAGGCTTTTGCGAAGGGTTCTTCGTCCAAACGCTTTGCAAACTCTTCCGGTGGCAATATCTTCTCGGCAACTATCATGGAGGCACCTCCCCAGAATAAGTGTTGCTTTCTGACATTCCCCATTAGGTATGCAACCTCTCCATCCAATGCTCCGCTGTTAACGTAACCTACTCCGGGAAATATGGTGCCCCCAATTCCATCTATTATTTTTCCGTTTTTGACTGCTCCAGCGTAATTGTAGCCAAAGCCAACCTCCAGCAGAACGAAGGAAACTTCACTGTACTCTACCCCAAGTCTCTTAGCCTGATCGTAGATGCCAAGAACCGTTATGGCCATTTTATCTGCTGTCCCCATGTCAATTTTGTTGTACTTTCTCCACTCGGGAACCGTGGGGAGGTGAATAACACCGGGAATGAACCACACGTTCATGTTCTTTTCGGCCATCTCGTCTATCATTTTTTGAAGTCCAATGAGAACAGGGATTTCTTTCATTTCTTCTTCCCTTACAAGTGTCATCTCAAAGCGGTCTCTCTCAGTAAGCTCTTTTATGTGTTTAAGGGGAACACCATATCCGGAGGGGCCAATGATAATGTCTGCGTTGAAGTCTTCTATTGCCTTGACGATTTTGCTCGGCTCTTCTGCAACCACCTCGCTCGGAAAGCTGAGGTCAAGTTTTATCTTTCCGTTTTCAAGCCCGATAGCATCAAAACTTCTCGTACCAGGGTCAACACCTATAACTCTCATTTTATCACCAAAAGAAAATAGGCAAGAGGTTTAAAAAATGCTCACTTTTTCTCTTCGATATAGTATCTTCCCTTAACCTTAATGAGCTTGTAAATCTCTCCCTCTTTTACTTCAAACCTCGGTTTTTCGAGTTCAAACGTTTCGTAGCTTTTCATGTCCATGAACTGGACTTCTCTTGGTGTTAAGCTCGTAGTCATTGCCTCAAGCCTTTCATGCTCTATTGTGTCTATTTCATCCCGTTTTGCGCTCTTCCAGTCTTTGTGCTCACTTTCATGTGTCAATAGGTTCTTTAAGAGCATGCCCTTCCCATTAACTTCCTCAACCCGGTACACGTTGCCTTTTTTGTCGCAGACTATATCTCCTTTCCTGAACTTTGGAATTCTAATCCTAACGCTCGTCCTGTAGACTTCTTTACTTGTTATTCTGTCTTGTCCAATCAGCTGATAGGCCTCGCTTATGCTTCCTCCATATCTTTCCCTTATTATCTGAGCAAGCTTTCTTGCTGCAGCAGTTGAACCCATGTAAAAGTCTAAGCCTTCTTCTTTTTCTACCGTATCTTGAATGAATCCCATTCTATCCCGCTTCATAATTTCGTCAACCTTCTCTTCAACGAGCTTTGAAATTTCGTCTTTCTCTTCTTTTGTTAGTACTCTATCTTCAGCTCTAGCTTGTAAAATTGCTTCAAAGTAACCTCCAAGGAACTTTTGACATCTCGGACAAACCGTCTGCCTCACATAAACTGTGACAATCTTTTTCTCATAATGAAGTTCCTTTTGCATTTCATGGATTCTTGCTTTAATCTCCACTTCGTAGTTAATTATTGCTGGGAAGTATTCGACATGCCATTCAAGGGGCTGAAAACTTACGTGGGCAGTTCCTATGGAGAGCTCTTCAATTTCCTCAAGCTCCTCTCTCGGAGCTATTTTTATACTCTTGACTCTTTCGTTGAGGGCAAGGTTCTCAATGAGGGCATTATCTGCCACTTCAAAGATAAGCTCCTCAAGATTGTAAGTCTTTGGATCAACCCAAGTGCCTTTAACCTTATAGCTTCCGCAGTTTTGACAGAGCTCGGTATTTATTTCATCCTCTATGAGAAGCACAGGGTTCTCCTTTCTAAAACAAACCTGACAGAGGCCATCTATTAATGGGCCCCCTTCATTCTCGCTAATCCCACACCTGTAGCAGAACCTTTCGCTCATTCTCCTCACCACTACCAGCTGAGATTCAATGATTAAAAACTTAACTTCTTGGCAAAATTTTTATGAAGTTTAGCATAAGAAAAACGGGGGATGACATCTCTTATCGGGGAATTTAGGGGGAGAAAAGTGTTCTATGCCTTGGATGTTGTGGAGATAGAAAATAGGGCTCTGGTTGCGAGATACTCTCCGTGGTGCATCTCTTCATAACAACTTTGCCATCTGGGCATGGGGGATGCCTTGGACTCTCAACACTCTCTCGGGATCAACGTAGCCCAGGTCAATAGCCTTTTTTACGCATCTCTCTCCTGTGAGATTTGCTATCGTTGCGTCTTCCAACAGTTCTTCCAGCACATCAATTTCCTTCAGCTCGCCCTTGTAAAATCTCTCTTTTACTTCCAATTTAAGCTCCCCTTCTCTGAATGTTTTGCCTAGGAGTTCCTCATCACATGCAGCAACAAGGACTTCTCCTTGAACGCGGTAAACTTTAATGTAGATTTTCATAAGTATCACAAAAGAAAAGGGAAACTGGGGTTTAAAAATCTAATCACCTTGTGTCGCGAGTTGACATCCATTGAGGTGTAAGTAAAAATTAAATCAAAAACTGAGTTTCAAACGGACTCAATCTCTTCTATGGCTTTTTTAAGAATTTCTATTGCTTCCATTAGGTATAAATAGGCTCGTCTCATGTGGATAAAAGTCTGGATATGTCCTTTTAGGGGGTGCCCAAATCTCCATGCAAGCTCATATTTCTGTTCAGCCAATTCTTTGTACTCAAGTGCCAGTTCTAAGATTTTTTCACCTACTCCTAGTTCAACACTTTTGTTATAAAGCTCCTCAAATTTGTCTAGTCCTTCATTGTATCTTAAGTAGTAAAAGTATTGTAGTGACGCTACTGCTCCTCTCGATGATCTCATTACAGTTTGGGTGTCACTATTATCTTCTTCGGCTGCTGATGTTAGAGGGATTGCCATGGAAATCAAAAACAGAGCCATAAACACTGCAATGTATTTTTCATTTTTATCCCTCCAGTAAACTATTCATGTTGATATTTGGATATTATATTGTGGGATATAAATATTTCGGCATTATGGGCGTAGTATATTCTATGACGCACAACCTATTCCTATAATACTAAAAAATATTCATTGATGTTATTAATATGAGAGTGAGCTTTTGGAAGATAAAAGTACAAAAAAGATAAACAGAATTCAAATCTTGCCAAAAGCTAGTCCAACTTCCAAGGCCATTCCTAATGGGAGGACTTCTTCATCTACATTGAACTTCGGGTGGTGGTGTGGATAGATTATTCTTTTTTCCTCGTTTCTAATGCCTAGAGCTATAAATGCTCCTGGCACTTTTTGCAGGTAGAATGAAAAGTCCTCAGATCCCATACTCTTTGGGACTTCCTCAACTTTTAATCCTAACTTTTGAGCAACCCTCTTAGTGAGAGATGCCATTGAGGAATCGTTTATTGTTGGAGGAGCGACTTCCTCTATCTTGAGTTTGTAAGATGCATTATTAGCAATGACTATGCCCTTTAAAACTTCTTCAATTCTTTTTTCAATCAGCTTTTTTGTTTCTTGTGTGAAGAACCTGTAAGTGCCATTCATATAAACTCTCTCTGGGATTACGTTAAATGCTTCTCCCGCTTTTATTGTCCCCACGCTAACCACACCACTCTCTAGGGGGTTGAGGTTTCTGCTTATGATTGTTTGGAATGCTAAAATGACCTGAGCTGCTATAGGTACTGGATCTATTGTTTCATGCGGCGAGGCTCCATGGCCACCTTTGCCCTCTATCTCTATATCGAACCTTCCGACTCCGGCCATAAATGGACCTTCTCTAATTCCAACAATGCCACTTGGCAACTCCATCCATACGTGGAGACCGAAGATAGCATCTACACCTTTTAGGGCCCCATCTTCGATCATTTTTAGTGCTCCGTTTCCTCCTTCCTCTGCCGGCTGGAAGATTAACCTCACTTTGTTGGGGAGTTCTTCTTTGTGCTCTGCAATTATCTTTGAAGCTCCGAGGAGCATTGCGGTGTGAGCATCGTGACCGCAGGCATGCATTTTTCCCGGAACTCTCGACTTGTAAGGAACATCATTCTCTTCTTGGACGGGCAGGGCATCCATATCTGCTCTCAAAGCTACAGTTTTCCCTTCTTTTCCAATATCGGCTATTATACCAGTCCCAACGCGCTTTGTTCTGTATCCCCATTCTTTCAAATGTTCTTCAACTATTTTGGAAGTTCGTTCCTCTTCATAACCAAGTTCGGGGTGCATATGAAAATCTCTTCGCCAGGCAATTATCTGATCTTTAATTTTAAGAGCCTCTTTGAGTGGGTTCATAGGATCACCATTGTAATTAATTCAAATTTGTATTTTAGCCTTTCGATGCATAACTAAGACTCCGCCAAAAAGCAATAACACAGAAAGGACAAAGGCATCAATTCCGCTCTCAAGGGCATATATCAGCGTCGCCAAAACGACACTCGCAGTTCTCTCATCAGCCTCCGATAATTTGAGTAAACTTCCGATAAGATATGTTTCAATTATTCCCAAAACTCCAAAATCCGCTATTGGCTGGCCGAATA
>LDZR01002584.1_pt1 | contig 40977 bp, 40 predicted proteins | sample 615371 | NCBI WGS metagenome assembly LDZR01 (sample SAMN03408294, study PRJNA278302) | terrestrial metagenome | isolation source: oil reservoir sample K2 | place: USA: Alaska, North Slope, Kuparuk formation | collected 2013
TTAAGCCTTTAAGCCAAGCAAAAGTCCTGCCCGCGAGGGAGGCCTTTGCGAGCGGAAGCCAAGCAGGCCGGAATCAAAACTGGGGATGCACCAGACCGTCCTTTTCTTGACAAGGAGGCACCGTCAATTTATAATGGCAGCAAAGGCTAAAGGCAAGGAATGGGGAGAGTAGACACCATCCGCCGCCTCCAGAGAGGGATCGCCGGGGGCTGGAAGCGATCCCAGGCGAGCCGGTGTCGAAGTGCACCCAGGAGCTGTACGGCCGAAGGCCAGTAGGTCGTAACGGTGGGCCCCGTTAACGGCCGTCGGTGCCCTCGGGCGCCGGTAGAGGGGGGGATTTTTTCCCAAACAGGGTGGAACCGCGGAGGCCCTTCGTCCCTGGCGTGACGAAGGGTCTTTTTAATAACGGACGAGGTGAAAGCTTTATGGGGTGGAAGAGTATTAAGCGGGACGTACAGGCTGTTTTCGATCGGGACCCGGCGGCGCGCAGTCTGCTGGAGGTCCTCTTGTGCTATCCCGGATTTCATGCGGTCCTTCTGCACCGCGTGGCCCACTTTTTCCACCGGAAGGGCCTTACCCTTCTGGCCCGCCTGATCTCTCAGGTAAACCGTATGGTAACGGGTATAGAAATCCACCCGGGAGCCAAACTGGGTGAAGGGGTTTTTATCGACCATGGCATGGGAGTAGTCATCGGGGAGACGGCGGAAGTGGGTAATAACGTCACCATCTACCAAGGGGTGACCCTGGGGGGTACGGGCAAGGAGAGGGGTAAGCGGCACCCCACCGTGGGCGACAACGTGGTCATCGGCGCTGGAGCCAAGGTTCTGGGCAATATTACCATCGGCGATAACGTAAAAATCGGCGCCGGCTCTGTGGTACTCAGGGACGTACCCCCTAACTGTACGGTGGTGGGAGTACCTGGTAAAGTGGTGGTCCGAGACGGCCGTAACATTGCCGATGCCCAGGTAAGCGAAATTGATCTGCACCACGAGGACCTTCCCGATCCGGTGGCCGAGATGCTCTTGTGCCTGCAGCGCCAGATACAGCGCCTGGAAAAGCGCCTGGAAGAACTGGAGGGTAGAAGTTTTGAGCCTTCATCTGTTCAATACCCTGACGGGTACCAAGGAAGAGTTCGTTCCTGCTGAGCCGGGATTTGTCAGGATGTACGTCTGCGGCCCCACCACCTATAACTACATCCATCTGGGCAATGCCCGACCCCTGGTGGTTTTCGACGCCCTGCGCCGCTATTTGGAATACCGTGGATATGAGGTCTTGTATGTGCAGAACTTTACCGACATTGACGATAAGATTATCCAGAGGGCCCGGGAAGAAGGCCTGCCCGCCCAGGACGTGGCCGCCCGCTATATCCGGGAATTCTTTCTGGATGCCGACGCTCTAAACGTCAGGCGGGCCAGCCTCTATCCCCGGGTGAGCCGCCACATCGGGGATATCATCCGCGCCGTAGACGATTTGATCCGGCGGGGTTACGCCTACGTGACCGAGGGGGACGTCTACTTCTCCGTGGAGAAGTTCCCCCCCTACGGCAAGCTGTCTCGCCGCCGGCCGGAGGAAATGATGGCCGGGGCCCGGGTGGAGGTCGGCGAGGACAAGAGGAACCCCCTGGACTTTGCCCTCTGGAAGAAGGCCCGGCCCGGCGAGCCGGCCTGGGACAGCCCCTGGGGACCCGGCCGGCCGGGCTGGCACATCGAATGCTCCACCATGGCCCTGAAATACCTGGGCCCTTCCTTCGATATCCACGGCGGGGGAGCAGATCTCATCTTTCCCCACCATGAAAACGAAATCGCCCAGGCCGAGGCCTTGACGGGCAGGCCCTTCGCCCGGTTCTGGCTCCACAACGGGTTCATCACCGTCAATAAAGAGAAGATGTCCAAATCCAAGGACAACTTCTTTCTTCTTCGGGAGGTCCTTAGGCGGTTCAGGCCCCAGGCCGTACGCCTGTATCTTTTGGGCACCCATTATCGCAGCCCCCTGGACTTTGCGGACGAATACCTGGAGGAGGCCGAGCGGGCCTACGAACGCCTGGCCAACGCCCGGGCGGCCCTGGACGAGGCCCTGGCCGCCGCGGGCGGCCGGGAAGGGGGGGACACCGGGAACCCCGAAGGGGCAGAGGCAACCTCGGCCGCCTTGGAACTTACGGAACGGGTAAGATCCTTGCGCTCCAAAATAGAAGGGGCCTTGGACGACGATTTCAACACCGCCCAGGCCCTGGGCGTCTTGTACGAACTGGTGCGGGAGCTCAACACCTTTGTCAACCGCGGGGAGAAGGGGCCGGGAACGGCAGAAGCCCTGGCCGAGGCGGCCTCCGTTTTAGACGAGCTGGGAGAGGGCGTGTTGGGCCTCTTCAGCGGCGGCAAGCAGGAGGAGGACGGGGGACTGGTGGCCGGACTGGTGGAGCTCATCCTCTCCCTCCGCCAGGATGCCCGCCGGCGTAAAGACTGGGCCACGGCCGACTATTTACGGGATCGCCTCAAGGAGCTGGGGATTATCCTGGAAGACACCCCCCACGGTGTCCGGTGGAGGCTCCGCCGCGGGTGAGGCGGGGGGAGGAATTGTTGCCCGTCTTGGGTCGCCTTCAGGTGGACCAGGTGGAGGAGCTCTCCCCCCTGGTCCTGGCCTACGTGGGCGACGCTGTTTACGAGCTGCTGGTGCGGAGTTATCTGGTCCAGGAAAGGGCTGCCCGGGTGGACGCCCTTCACCGGGAAGCGGTGGAGTTTGTGGCCGCGGTGAATCAGGCCCGCCTGGTACCCCTCCTGGAGGAAAGGCTTACGCCCGAAGAAAAGGAAGTCCTCCGGCGCGGGCGCAATGCCAGGCCCGGCCACCTGCCGCGGCATGCCACGCCCCTGGAGTATCGCTACAGCACGGCCCTGGAAACCCTTTTCGGCTACCTTTACCTCAAGGGCGAATGGACCCGCCTGGGGCAGGTGTTCGCTGTCGTTTGCGACCTGGTAAAGGGGGGACAAGGCCCATGATCATCGAGAAACCCCGGGTATTGGTGCCCCAGAGCGCCCTAGACCCCCGTATCCTGGAAAAACTGGAGCGTTATGCCCGGGTGTGCTATAAGTCCGAGGGCAAAATAAAAGGGGACACGGCGGCACCCTTCCTGAGGAATATCCTACAGCGGGGGCACGAGTCGGTCATCGAACACGAAAAGATTACGGTCTTAATGGTGGTGGACCGGGGTATATCCCATGAGATCGTAAGGCACCGCCTCGGATCTTACAGCCAGGAATCGACCAGGTACTGCAATTACAGCCGGGAACAATTCGGCAGGGAGATAACGGTCATCGAACCCTTTTTCCTGGTGGGCAAAGAGGAGTACCGGTACTGGGAGGAGGCCTGCTTGGTGGCCGAGAAAAGCTATATGGCTTTGCTCAAGACCTACAGCCCCCAGGAAGCGCGTTCGGTTTTGCCCACCTCCCTCAAGACGGAGGTGGTGGTCACCTACAATTTAAGGGAATGGCGACATTTCTTCCGCCTGCGGTGTTCCCCGGCGGCCCACCCGCAGATGCGGCAGGTGGCCGTCCCCTTGCTCCTGCTTTTCCGGTCCAAGCTCCCCGTGCTCTTCGAGGACATCCCCTATGATGGCCAATTCCCCCGGGAACACTACGCCCGGGTGGTGCTCACCGACGATCTTTTCAATCCCCTGGAGCCCCGGCAGGACGGGAACTAGAAAGGAGGCCCGGCCGAAGGATGGAAGAAATCCTGGCAGGACGCCAGGCGGTGAAGGAGGCCTTGAAGGCCGGCCGCCCCATGAACAAGATCCTGGTGGCCCGCGGTGCCGGGGGGCGTGCGGTGGCGGAAATCGCGGCCCTGGCCCGGGAGCGGGGAGTGCCCCTGCAGCAGGTGGAACGCCGGGCCCTGACCCGGCTGGCTGGCGAGGTGGTCCACCAGGGGGTGGTGGCCCTGACGGCGGCCAAGGGCTACGTGGAGCTGGAGGATCTTCTGGAGGCTTCCCGCCGGAGGCAGGAGCCCCCCTTCCTGCTGATGCTCGACGGCGTGGAAGACCCCCAGAACCTGGGGGCCATCCTCCGGCTGGCCGATGCTTGCGGGGTCCACGGGGTGATTATCCCCCGTCGCCGCAGCGCCGGCCTGTCGCCGGCCGTAGCCCGCGCGGCGGCAGGAGCCGTGGAGTACGTCCCGGTGGCACGGGTGGCGAACCTTGCCACCACGTTGGAAGCCCTTAAAGAACGGGGCCTTTGGGCCATCGGCGCCGAGGGGGACGGGGAAACCCTGGCTTTCGCGGCGGACTTTACTTTGCCCTTGGTTCTGGTGTTGGGAGGCGAAGGGAAGGGATTGTCCGCCTTGGTCAGGCGCAGGTGCGATGTGGTGGTCAGGCTTCCCATGCGGGGCCACGTCAACTCCTTAAACGTGGCCGCCGCCGCAGCCGTCCTTCTCTATGAAGTAGTTCGCCAGCGGGGGCTTACCGGGGTTAGCCAGGGGAATGGGTCATGACCGTACTAATTCTTGACGGGTATAACGTTATACATAGCTGGCCCGATCTTCTCCGGCTCAAAGAATCAAATTTAGGCCACGCCAGGGATAAACTAATAGAAGAGATGATCAACCTGCAGCCCCTCCTGGGGGTGGAAGTGGAGATCTTCATCGTCTTCGACGCCTACCGCCTCGGCGGACGGGACGGCGGGCAGGAAGAACAGGGCGGCGTCCGGGTGATTTACACCCGACGGGGAGAGACGGCAGACACCTGTATTGAAAGGCTGGTGGGGGAGCTGGTGGCCGCCGGAAGGGAAGTGGTGGTGGTAACCGGGGATTGGCTGGAGCAGAGGGTGGTGTGGGGAAAGGGAGCCCTGCGCTTGTCGCCCGGGGGATTAAAGGCATTGATGCTGGAAGTGCGCCGGGAAATGGAGGGTTACACCGGCGGGTGGGATTACAATCCCCTGGACGGCCACCTATCACCCCGGGAACGGACGATCCTGGAAAAATGGCGAAGGGGATAGAGAGGAGGTAGGCCGGGCTGTAAGGGGAGGAAATTTTTCGAGTCTTGCTCTAGGGGTCGATTTCCGGTATAATTAATGTTGCCTTGGACAAGGATATATAGCCTCCCGAAACATAGAATTTATATGGAGAAACCGGAGGCGGAGGCGGTGCCATGAGCGTCAATCTCCAGCGCGAGACCTTCCATAGCTACGAGGTCATGGGGGACGAGGAAATCGTTACTCTCGCTCAGGAGGGGGATGACGTAGCCCAGGAGTATTTGATAAATAAATATCGCAATTTTGTAAGGGCCAAAGCGCGGGCCTATTTCCTAGTGGGGGCCGACAGGGAAGACATCATCCAGGAGGGGATGATCGGCCTCTACAAGGCTATACGGGATTTCCGGGGCGACAAATTGTCGTCTTTCCGGGCCTTTGCTGAGCTGTGTATTACGCGCCAGATTATCACGGCCATCAAGACGGCCACCCGTCAGAAGCATATCCCCCTCAATTCCTATGTGTCCCTGAACAAACCGGTCTACGACGAAGATTCCGACCGCACCCTTCTGGACATCATCTCCGGTTCCCGGATCGCCGATCCCGAAGAGCTGATAATCAGCCGGGAGGAATTTTACAATATCGAGGAGAAGATGGGAGAGATCTTAAGCTCCCTGGAGCGAGAGGTTTTAATGTCCTACCTGGAGGGCAAGTCCTACCAGGAGATCGCCCTAGACCTCCAGCGCCACGTTAAGTCCATCGATAACGCCCTCCAAAGGGTAAAAAGGAAGCTGGAGCGCTATCTGGAAAGGCGGGACGCCTAAGGAGAAGCCCTTCAGGGCAAGAAATGGCAGGCCAAAGGCCTTGACGGCTGCTCCGGGAGTTGATATAATTACTTCTGCGTCTGGGAAAACTGAAGAGCGAAAAAGGGGAGGGGTACCCAAGCTGGCCAAAGGGGGCAGACTGTAAATCTGCTGGCGATGCCTTCGCTGGTTCGAATCCAGCCCCCTCCACCATAAATCTTCACTGCGGGGTGGAGCAGCTGGTAGCTCGTCGGGCTCATAACCCGAAGGTCGTTGGTTCAAATCCAACCCCCGCAACCATGCCCATATAGCTCAGTTGGTAGAGCGTCGCCTTGGTAAGGCGGAGGTCACCGGTTCAATCCCGGTTATGGGCTCCACGCTCTCGCCCTACCCGAAAATAGTCCGGTAAAAGCGGGTAGGGCGATGTTCTTTTATATTCGGCAGGGGCACCATATGTGCTCCTCCTCTTTTGTGCGCCCGGGCATGGGTGTTAACTTGATGGTTAATAAGTGGTGAATAGGGGGTGAAGAAGCGGGAAATGCTTAAGGCGGTTGGGGCTTGGTTAATGTTTCTGAGGTGGATAGAGCCCGGTTCCCCGAGGTTCTAGGCTACCTTTGACCAGGCAGTGACACAAGACGGCGACGAAAAGTGGCCATTTGTAACTAGGTTGTAACTGTGGGCGCTTAATATAAGAAGTTAAGGAATTGTTTCAATTGGATACGCTGACGGAAGATTTTCATTAACATCGGGTACATATCGTCTCGACGCCGTTATTTTAATGGAGGAGGATTGAGGGAATGAAGTTAGCAGACGACATTGAGTGCAGAAAAATTAATACCAGCCGTTTGCGCATCTTTTGCCTTATGGCAGGCAATCCAGAGAATACCCCGGTGGTTCTGATTCACGGTAATGTTTCGACAAGTGTATTTTGGGACGAAACGATTAAAGCGTTATCGGGTAACTTCTGGGTAATCGCACCCGATTTGCGCGGTTATGGGGATACGGAAGCCCTTCCCATCGATGCCACGCGGGGGCTCAGGGATTGGTCGGATGACTTGAAATCGCTGGTGGAGGCGCTGGGAATTGACTGGAAAATACATTTAATCGGGTGGTCCACGGGCGGAGGGATTGTGATGCAATATGCCATGGACTACGGCGAGGACGTTGCCTCTATTGTTATGGTTAATCCGGTTTCACCCTTTGGTTTTGGCGGAACTAAAGATGAAAAGGGTACTCCTTGTTACGAGAATTTTGCAGGATCCGGTGGAGGTACGGCCAATCCTGAGTTTGTCCAATTGCTGAAAGATGGGGACTTCAGCGAAGCACATCCCAATAGTCCGCGAAATGTAATGAACCAATTTTATTTTAAACCCGCTTTTCGCGTCCCCAAGGAGCGGGAAGACCGGTTTGTCCGGGCGATGTTGTCGACGAAGACTGGAGACGGCTTTTATCCTGGAACATTTGAGAATTGCAATGAGTGGCCGGGCGTTGCGCCGGGGAGAGAGGGTGTCAATAACGCTATGTCGCCAAAATATATGAACCTATCTGCTTTTGCCGACCTTGAGCATGATATACCGGCATTATGGATACGCGGGTCAGATGATAGAATGTATCCGATCAATCGCTGATGGACTTCTGTTTCTTGGGTAAGTCCGGAATTGTTGCCGGCTGGCCAGGCGATGATATTTATCCGCCGCAGCCCATGGTTTCTCAGATGCGCTATGTGTTGGAAAAGTACAAAGCCAAAGGCAAAAGGTACGAGGAGTTTGTAATTGAGGGTGCAGGCCACTCGCCCCATATTGAGAAGCCGGAGCAGTTTCAAAATAAAGTGCTGTCGTTTATGCTTCGGGTGGCTGCTGGTACCTGAGACAGGTATGAGAGGGGGGTCTAACCCCCCTCTAGGTTAGTATTTCGCCTCAATTGGGTCTGTATTATTGGTCACCGGCGTGTTTCCATAAAGGCCCTGATTTCTGCGGCCAGTACTCGGATAATCTGGTGAACATCGGCAATAATACCGTAATCGGCAACTTTAAAGATTGGAGCATCAGGATCGGTGTTTATGGCTACTATGCAACCCGAACGTTGCATACCCGCGAGGTGCTGAATGGCCCCGGAGATGCCGCAGGCGATGTATAATTTGGGCCGCACCGTTTTCCCCGTCTGGCCTACCTGGTGCTCTCGGCCAATCCAACCGGCGTCTACAGCCCCTCTTGACGCACCTACACTAGCACCAAGGAGATTAGCTATTTTCTCCAATTCCTTAAAACCTTCCGGTCCACCCAAGCCGCGCCCACCGGCGATGATTATTTCCGCCTCTTCCAGGTTTACTTTAGCTCCAGTCGCGTGTACAATTTCCAGTACTTTGGTTCGCACCACTTCCGGCGGGATAGCATAAGATTGTCTGATGACCTCGCCCTTACGGGTATAATCCGGCTCTGGTTTTGCCATTACCCCCGGCCGTACGGTAGCCATCTGGGGCCGATGGTGGGGACAGGCAATGGTGGCCATCAGATTGCCGCCGAAAGCAGGCCGGGTCTGCAGGAGAATCTTTTCTTCAGGATCAATGGCCAAAGCTGTGCAGTCGGCAGTCAGGCCGGTATTCAGGCGCCGGGCCAGGCGTGGAGCGAGGTCGCGGCCGATATGGGTAGCGCCGAACAGGAGGATTTCCGGCCGGCATTTTTGGGCCAGGTCGCCGAGAACATAAGTGTAAGGCTCGGTGCGGTAACATGCTAGCTCCTCATGTTCCACCAGGTAAACACGGTCGGCACCGTAGGCGACGAGTTGGGGGGCCAGGTGGGCAACATTATGGCCCAGTAGTACGGCGGTAACCTCAGTGTTATTTAGTTGGGAGGCTAGTTCCCGAGCGATGCCCAGGAGTTCCGGGACTACCCCGGCCAGGTTTCCTTGCCGTTGTTCCGCAAAGATCCAGATGCCGGCATGAGTTGCGGGTACGTGATCGGTCGTTCCGGCATTTTTTTCCGAGAAAACATCTGCTGTGATAGCATGGAACTTACATGCTCCTACACATACTCCACAGCTATTACAGTTATCTTTGAAACGGGCTAGTTTGTCAATTACTTGTATGGCGTCAAAGGGGCAGTGGCGTACGCATACACCGCAACCTGTGCAGAGGTCAGCCTTTATATGCATGGTACTTACCGGAAGCCTCCTTCCTCATTATTATTCAAATTGTAAAACCTGGCGAAGTTTGAGGTGCCCCAGGAGGATACGGCAAATCTCCTGGGGTGAGCCGTTAAGGATGGTACAACTTTTTTTATGCTCCGGGACAAAAGTCCGGCGTACCCGGGTGGGAGAGCCGTTCAGCCCTGTCAGAGCGGCGTCAGCCGATATGTCTGTGCTTCTCCAAATGGTGACGCCCTGCCGGCAGGCGCGAATAATACCACGGACGGCGGGATAGCGCGGAGTATTCAGTTCTTTGACTACCGTAAGAAGGGCCGGCAGTCTGGTTTCCACCACTTCGTAGCCATCTTCCAGGGCGCGTTGTACGCGGCAGGTGCCGTCGGGAAACAGGTTAAGGTGCTGCACGTAAGTCACCTGGGGTATATTGAGCAGTTCGGCCAGCTGAGGGCCCACCTGGGCTGTGTCACCGTCGATGGCCTGGCGGCCGGTCAGTACCAGATCAAAAGAGCCTATTTTTTGGATAGCCCGGGCCAGGGTATAAGACGTGGCTGCTGTATCGGCGCCGGCAAAAGTAGGATCGCTCAAAAGGATGGCCCGGTCGACACCCATAGCCAGGGCTTCAAGCAGAGCATCCTGGGCCTGGGGCGGTCCCATAGACAGGGCTATTACTTCCGCTTCCTGGCGATCCTTAATTGCCAGGGCGGCTTCCAGGGCGTGACGATCTTCGGGGTTAATGATACTGGGTACGCCTGCGCGAATAAGGGTACCGGTACGCGGGTCGGTGCGCACTTCTGTAGTATCGGGCACCTGCTTGATGCATACGATTATGCGCATTAGCTTTACCTCCTAACGTAGTATACTGGCCGATATGACGAGGCGCTGGACCTCAGATGTACCCTCATAAATCTCGGTTATTTTGGCATCACGGAAGTACCGTTCGACGGGATAGTCCTTGATATAGCCGTAGCCACCGTGGATTTGGACGGCTTTAATGGCCTGCTGCATAGCTGTCTCTGAGGCAAAGAGCTTGGCCATGGCCGCTTCGCGGGAGAAGGGGTATTCCTTGTCTTTTAGCCACGCTGCCCGGTAAACCAGTAGGCGAGCCGCCTCGATCTGGGTGGCCATATCGGCCAGCATCCACTGGATGGCCTGGAAAGAACTGATAGGCCGACCGAACTGCTCTCGCTCCTTGGCATAGCGTATGGAAGCGTCCAGGCAGGCCTGAGCGATACCCAAAGCTTGGGCCGCAATACCAATGCGTCCCCCGTCCAGGGTCTGCATGGCAATTTTAAAGCCTTCTCCTTCTTCGCCCAGGCGATTTTCCACAGGAACAAGGCAGTTCCGGAAGATAAGTTCGGTAGTACTGGAAGCGCGGATGCCAAGTTTGTCTTCTTTTTTTCCAAAGAAAAAGCCGGGCGTACCTTTTTCAACTATGAAGGCCGTTAAACCGCGGCTACCCTTACTCGGGCCGGTTCTGGCAAAGACAATGTAGATATCGGCTACACTGCCGTTGGTAATAAAGACTTTGTTACCGTTAAGTATATAATGGTCTCCTTCCTTAACGGCTGTAGTCTGGAGGGAACCGGCATCAGTTCCGGCATTGGGTTCGGTCAAAGCGAAGGCTCCCAGTTTTTCCCCTTGGGTTAAGGGTACTAGAAAGCGTTGTTTTTGTTCCTCGGTACCATACTGATAGATGGGGTGGGCCCCTAGGGAAGTGTGGGCCGAAACGATAACGGCCGTCGCTGCACAAACCCGTGCCAATTCTTCAATGGCGATGACATAGCTTAAAGTATCGCCCCCTGCGCCACCGTATTCTTCGGGAAAAGGTATGCCCAGCAAGTTGTATTTCGCCATTTGGCGAAGGATTTCCCAAGGAAAAGTGGCGCTGGCATCCCGTTCCGCAGCTCCAGGTGCTATTTCTTTGCGGGCAAATTCCCTTACCATCTGACGAATCATTTCCTGACTTTTAGTGAGGCTGAATTCCACCTCAAAGCACCTCCAGACACAAAATAAGACTGAAAGCAAAGAGAAAAGAATTAGTAACCACATTCACTTTTCCGGCTTCATATCCGGCTTCATAACGACGGCTTCTCCTTTGAGGACCACCTTTCCCTCCTGATTGGTGGCAATAGTTCTGAGGCGAATCACCTTGTTCTCCGGCTTCTTTTCCAGGACCTCTACCTGAGCGGTAATAGTGTCGCCAATGCGAACCGGGGAAGTAAACTCCAGTTCCTGCTTAAGATAAATGGTATTGGTGCCGGGTAGTTTCGTACCTAGGACGGCAGAGACAAGACCGGCCGTTAGCATTCCGTGGGCTATTCTTTCTTTAAAGATGCTCTTTTTGGCAAACTCGGCATCGATATGCACCGGATTGAAATCCCCGGTGATACCGGCAAAGGTGTAAATATCGCACTCGGTAATGGTTTTGGTCAGGCTGGCTTTCTGTCCGATCTGGATGGCTTCGAATTCGCAGTTTTGGTCCATGGCAGTCACCCCTTGGATTAAGAGCTTCTTGTCCAATCTCAGTGTAATCGGAATTAGTTACGAGCAGGTTACGAAGTTTCGGGCCGGAAGGGGAGAAGGACAAACCACCGAGCCCCCCCGGTACGTTAGACTGTAACCTGGTAGCAACCGGGACTAACTAATATCTAATTCAGACGAGAAAAGTTTAGTGAGGAAAGGGGGGGGATAAACCTTGTTTAAACCATGACTTAATAAAAAGTGTAATTTTCATTGGAGAAATAAGACTTGAAGAAAGAAACAAAGTATTAAATCATGGAGGAAGAGGTCGTGGATAACGCTGTCATTCTGAGTGCGGTACGCACGGCCATCGGTAGTTTCGGAGGAACCTTGAAGGATATACCGGCGGTAGAATTAGGGGCCATCGTTATAAGGGAAGCCCTGTATAGAGCCGGGGTAGAACCCGGTGAGGTAGATGAGGTAATTCTGGGTAATGTACTCCAGGCCGGCCAGGGACAGAATCCGGCGCGCCAGGCAGCCATTAAGGCCGGTCTTCCGGTAGAGGTCCCGGCTATGACCATCAATATGGTTTGCGGCTCGGGGCTCCAGGCCATCAACCTGGCCGCACGCCTTATTGAGGCAGGCGATGCGGAAATTATTGTCGCCGGTGGCATAGAAAATATGTCCCGGGCACCGTACGCTCTGCCGGGGGCTCGCTGGGGTGCCCGGATGGGAGACGACCAGGTAGTAGACATAATGATTAGGGATGGTCTTTGGGACGCTTTCTATAACTGCCACATGGGCATAACGGCCGAAAACCTGGCCGAACGTTACCATATTACCCGTGAGGAACAGGATTCTTTTGCCCTGGAGAGCCAGAGGCGGGCAGAAAAGGCTATAAAGGAAGGGCGTTTCCGGGATGAAATTGTCGCGGTACAGGTGCCCCAACGCAAGGGAGAACCTGTGGTATTCGTCCAGGATGAGTTTCCCCGTTTTGGTACCACTGCAGAGGCTCTGGCCAGACTAAAACCTGCCTTCAAAAGGGATGGAACGGTTACGGCCGGTAATGCTTCGGGGATTAATGATGGAGCAGCGGCGGTGGTATTAGCTGCGGCCTGGAAAGCCGAAACTTTGGGAGTCAAGCCCATGGCCTCGATCCGCAGCTGGAGCGTGGCCGGGGTGGACCCTGGCATCATGGGTATCGGCCCGGTGGAGGCTACTCGCAAAGCCCTCAAAAGGGCGGGTCTTACCATTGCCGACCTTGACCTGGTCGAAGCCAATGAAGCCTTTGCTGCGCAATCCCTGGCGGTGGCCAGAGAACTGGAACTGGACCTGACTAGGACCAACGTCAACGGTGGCGCCATAGCATTAGGGCATCCCATTGGCGCCAGCGGCGCCAGAATTTTAGTTACCTTGATTTATGAAATGCAAAAGCGCCGGAGCAGGTATGGGTTGGCAACCCTTTGCGTGGGCGGTGGTATGGGAGTGGCCACCATTGTAGAAAGGGTTTGAAAACAGGCTAATAAAAACAGGCTAATAATATGAGGAGGGGAAATCATGCGCGTAAAGGATAAAGTAGCCATCATTACCGGAGGAGCAAGGGGCATCGGCAAGGAAACAGCTCTTCTCTTTGCCCGGGAAGGGGCCGTAGTGGTGATTTGCGATTTTGATGCGGCGGCAGGGGAACAGACACTCACAGAAATCAAGTCTACCGGAGCTCAGGCTCTTTTCTTTAAGGTAGACGTCACTGACAGGGCCAGCGTCCAGAGTATGGTAGAGTCTACAAAAGAGAAGTTCGGGCGAATCGACATCTTAATTAACAATGCCGGCATCACAGCAGACGCTTTCTTGACCAAAATGACTGAAGAACAATGGGATAAAGTTATTGCCGTCAACCTAAAAGGGGTATTCAACTGCACCCAAGCCGTGGCACCGATTATGATGGAACAAGGTTCAGGGGTAATTCTTAATGCCTCTTCCGTAGTAGGGGTTTACGGGAATGTTGGCCAGACCAACTATGCTGCTACAAAGGCTGGGGTAATCGGCATGACGAAAACTTGGGCTAAAGAACTCGGCAAGAAAGGTATACGTGTGAATGCCGTCGCTCCGGGCTTCATCATTACTGATATGACGGCTAAGGTACCGGAAAAGGTCCTGGAACTGATGCAATCCAGGACACCTTTGGGACGCCTGGGCTTACCCAAGGATGTGGCGGCGGCCTACTTGTTCCTGGCCTCTGATGAAGCGTCGTACATTAACGGCCAGGTGCTTGGTGTAGACGGCGGGCTGATGATTTAACATCGGGCCTCGGCAGAGTGTCCTTCATGGTCCCAAAGCAGTAAGATTAGCAGGGGGGAGATAGCCTTGATAGTTAGGCAAAAAAGCATCCTGCCATTGACTTTACTGTTGTTACTAATGCTGCTATTGGCGGGTTGCGGTGGGGGTAAAGAAGGGACGAGTGCTTCTGAGGAGAGGAAACCGATTAAAATTGGGATAGTCACCTCCCTCACCGGGGCTCTGGAGACATATGGCAAAGCGACGATAAATGGGTTTTAACTGGGACTGGAGTACGCTACCCAGGGGAAGAAAGAAGTTGCCGGGAGGCCGCTGGAAATATTGACCGAGGATACTACCACCAAACCTGACGTGGCCAAACAAAAAGCTTTGAAGCTCCTGGAAGAGGGAGAAGTAGATTTTCTGGTGGGCAGCGCCAGTTCCTCCGATGCTCTGGCTATACTCCCCCTGGCTCAGGAGTATCAGCGCATTATGATAGTTGAGCCGGCAGCAGCCGACAGCATCACGGGTGCCGAGTGGAATAAATATATCTTCCGGACGGCCCGGAACTCTTCCCAGGATGCCCTGGCAGTAGCAGCGGCAATTGCCGGAGTTAAGCCCGGTGCTTCGGTGGCTATTCTTGCGCAGGATTATTCTTTCGGCCGCGAAGGTGCGGCTGCCTTCGTAAAAGCTGCAGAACAGAAGGGTCTGAAAGTAATTCTTCAGGAGTTCCCCCCTATGAACGCCACCGACTTTACGGCCAACATCCAGCGCATTATCAATGCTAAGCCCGATTATCTGTTTGTCATTTGGGCTGGCAGTGCGAATACTCCCTGGAAACAGATTACGGATATGAGGGTGCCCGAAAAAGGGATCAAAATTATCACGGGTACCCCGGAGATTGCGGCCATGAAAGCCATGTGGAACATGGTGGGCCAGGAAGGTTATTCCGTATACTATTATGGCTTGCCCAAGAACAAAGTCAATGACTGGCTGGTGGAGGAGCACAAAAAACGCTTTAACGGTCAACCTCCCGACCTCTTTACCCCCGGCGGTTTTGCGGCCGCCATGGCCATAGTTCAAGCCCTGGAGAAAACCGGCGGTGATACCAGTGCCGCGAAGCTTATCGAAGTTATGGAAGGTATGACTTTTGATACTCCCAAGGGCCCCATGACCTTCCGCAGAGAGGATCACCAAGCACTACAGACGCTGTACCATGTAAAATTCGAGGAAAAGGAGGGCTTTGATTACCCGGTGCCGGTTTTGCTTAGGGAAATAAAGCCGGAGGAAACCGCACCTCCCATTATGAATAAGCGTTAAACCTAGGTAGCCGGGGGTAATATCCCCGGCTTCTTCAAACTTAGGGGTGATGATCCTTGGGTGTAGCCATCTATCCAGGTACTTTTGATCCGGTAACAAACGGCCACTTGGATATCATCCAAAGGGCAGCAAAGCTCTTTGAACGAGTGATTGTGGCAGTGGCTGCCGGAGGTCCTAAGAAGACCCATTTAGATTTAATAGGAAGAGTAGAGTTGCTTAAAAACGCCACTAAACATCTTGCCAACGTTGACGTCAAACCTTTTTCGGGACTAACAGTTAATTTCGCCAGGAAGGAAGGGGCCTCGGTAATAATTAAAGGGTTAAGAGCGGTATCTGATTTTGAATCCGAAATGCAGATGGCCTTGATGAACAAAAAGCTGGCGAAAGACATCGAAACTGTGTTTCTAATGGCTGCAACTGAATACTCATTCCTCAATGCAAGCATCGTCCGCCAGGTGGCCATGGTGGGAGGATGCTTAGAAGGACTTGTGCCGCCCGAAGTGGAGGGCGTTTTACAACGATACTTCCGGCACCATTAAGGAATAAGGGATTAACTGTCCTTCTCCTGGTAACTGTTGTGTAACTATATTACCGCAAAATATAAATGGACGATTACAACGAAGGTGGAGGTGAAAGGGAAAAGTCCTGGGGCGACGAATTTTATGGAAAATGAGAAATAAGGGAGGAGGACAGGATTAATGAAAAAAATATCTGTGATTTTTGCAGCCCTAGCCCTGCTCGCTATTGTGACAGCCTGCGGCGGTAGCGGGGGTGAGGAAAAGGCAGGAGGAGAAGCAAGTCAGGCAGGGAAACCCATTAAAATCGGAGTGGTAACTTCCCTTACGGGTTCCCTAGAAACATATGGAAAAATGACCATCAATGGTTTAGAATTAGGGCTGGATTACCTTACCGAGGGCAAACGAGAAGTGGCCGGCCGTCCCATTGAGATAGTGGTGGAGGACACCACTACCAAACCCGACGTAGCCAAACACAAGGCCCTAAAGCTCCTAGAAGAAGAAAAAGTTGATATCCTGGTCGGGTGCGCCAGTTCCTCCGACGCTTTGGCCATACTCCCCTTGGCCCAGGAGTACGAAAGGATAATGATCGTGGAGCCGGCGGTGGCCGACAGCATTACTGGGAGCCAGTGGAACAGGTATATCTTCCGTACCGGGAGGAGCTCCACCCAGGATGCTCTGGCCGCGGCGGCCGCCATTGCCAGCGCAAAAGCAGGAGCGAGTGTAGCTATCTTGGCTCAAGATTACTCTTTTGGTCGTGATGGTGCAGCCGCCTTTGTAAAGGCAGCGGGAGAGAAAGGGCTCCAAACTTCGGTTCAGGAATTTGTACCAATGAATGCCACCGACTTCACCGTTCATATCCAGCGGATTATTAATGCCAAACCGGACTATCTGTATGTCATCTGGTCCGGAACGGCCAACACACCCTGGAAACAAATTATGGATATGAAGGTGGCCGATAAAGGGATAAGAATTATCACCCAGACGCCGGAGATTGCCGTCATGAGGGCCATGAAGGGATTGGAAGGCCAGGAGGGCTTTTCTATCTATTACTACGGCCTTCCGAAGAATAAGCTCAACGACTGGTTAGTGGAGGAACATAAGAAGCGTTTCAACGGACAGCCCCCTGATCTCTTTACCTGCGGTGGTTTTGCCGTAGCAGCCGCTATTGTGCAGGCTTTGGAAAAAACCGGCGGCGATACCGATGCCGAAAAGCTTATTACAGCCATGGAAGGTATGAGTTTTGAAACCCCCAAGGGTACCATGACCTTCCGCAAGGAAGACCATCAGGCCCTTCAAACGTTCTATCACATTAAATTTGAAAAAAAGGAGGGCTTTGATTACCCGGTACCGACTTTGATCCGGGAAATAAAGCCGGACGAAACCGTGCCTCCAATTGCAAACAAACGCGGATGATTTTACCTGTGTTCAGCCAGGACGGCCGCGAGCAACCGCTCGCGGCGTCGTTCTTATAACCCGGTTTAAAACCGTTAAAACCGAATGTAACTTGTCTGCAACTAAAAGTATGTTAAAATTAACTCAAGCCATCTATTTGTGACGGGCCGGATGTTTAGGTGGTCAAGGCGTATGCTGCTGCTTGAAATATTTTAATAATATATACAATAACGGGGCCTTTTTTGCACTGGGGGGCGGGATATGCTAAAGCCGTTGGCTCTGGTGGAAAGCAAGCTGGTTGCTCCCAAGGTTGAAGCAGATGTATGGTTAAGGCCTGAGTTGGAAAAGAAATTGGCACGGCTTATGGACTATTCTGTTGCTGTCTTTAGCGCCCCGGCCGGTTACGGGAAAACAACCGCTGTCGTCCAGGCCCTTGCCATGCTGAAGGTTCCCTACGGGTGGTACTGCCCGGGGCCGGAGGATGCCAGTAGTTTTGTTTTTTCTAGCTACCTGGCGGGAGCTCTGGACAAGTTGGCACCGGGCGTTAAGGACAAATTACCGGAAGAGCTAAAAAAATATGAGTCATTAAGCTGGGACAGGACATTAAATGCCCTTCTACATATCTTGGAAGAATATGGCAGGATCGAAGGGATCCTGATCATCGACGACTGGCATCTGGTGGGGGAGGAAAAAGAGATTTCCCTGTTCCTGGACCGCTTTCTGGCCTACAAGCCGCGAGGATTAAGGGTGGCCCTCCTTTCCCGGGAGAAGGTAGAAATTCCTGAACTTTGTCGCCAGGCGGCCCAGGGACAGAGATTGCTGATCGACGAGAAGGATCTGGCGTTAAATCCCAAGGAAGTCCATGAATACTTGTCGCGGAACTTCTCCCTCAGCCTCACCAGGGAGGACGCGCGGCGCATTTACGGCTATAGCGAAGGCTGGATTATGCCCCTTAAACTTATCGGCAGGGGAGTTAAGGAAGGGACGATCCGGTTGCCCCTTGCCGACACCCTGGATAAGAGTCTGGACAGCCTTTTCGAATTTCTTATCCTGGATGTACTGGAACGGCAGGATAGCAGTCTATTAGCGTTCTTGCTAAAAACTTCCGTCCTGGATTACTTAAGCCTCCGGTCTTGTGCGGCGGTAATGGGGGATGAATTTATACCGGGTTTGCTATCCCGCGCCAGCAAGAAGGGCCTTTTCCTGTCGGAGCTGGGAAATGGCCTTTTTCGCTACCACCACCTCTTCCGCGACTTTCTCCGCCGGGAAGCCCAAAAAAGACTGCCCGACTATGAGCTGCTCCACTGCCGGGCGGGGTATTTTTATCTTAAGGAAGGCCAAGAGGAGCAGGCTTTCCAGCACCTGCTGGAGGGGCGCCAGTGGGCCGACGCGGCCGCAGTCCTGGCCCGCCTTTCTTCGAGACTGGTCGGCGGTGGGCGGGGTCACCTGTTGCGTCATTATGTGCAACAACTCCCACCCCAATTCCAGGAGGAAGTAGAATTTCTGCTGGCCATGGGAGATGCGGAGAGGCTGGCCTCTAATTACCATGAAGCACTGGCCTTCTACGGCCGGGCAGCAGAAAAATGCAGGAACAACGGCGACAGAAGAGGACTGAGCAGAGCCTTGAAAGGCCTCGGCGAAACCTATGTAGACACGGCTCAACCCGCCCTTGCCGAGGATTTCTTGCGGCAGGCTTATAAAGCTTTGGATGAGGCAGACACGGAAGAAAAAGCAGAGATCTTGGGCCTGATGGCTGAAAACATGATTAATCAGGGCAAACCCCGTCATGCCCATCGCTACCGGCAACTGGCCAAAGAAATGCTCCACCTTGCGACTCGTGGTAATTTTGAGGCCCGCCTTTTGCTGCGAACCGGCAGGCTGCAGGCGGCCATCCAGTTATTAGAAAGCGCAGCGTCGCAAGAAAAGGGCTCCTACCATCCCCCCGTTTCCTTTCGGGAAACCCCACTACTTTTATCTCTCTGTTACTCTATGATCGGTGAGGGCGAGAAGGCTGTGGTAGCTGCGGAAGAGGCTATCCGCCTGGGGCAGAAACTGCGGTCTCCTTTTGTAGAGGCCATGGGGTATGTGCGCTTGGGCCATGCCCTGCTGGTCCTTAAGGGCTGGCCCACCGGGGCCTGCCGAGAGGCCTACCAGCGCGCATTGGAACTGAACGATCAGCTGGGGATAATCCGCGGGCGTACGGAGGTAATGATGGGCCAGTGTTTGATCCACGGCCTGGAGGGAGACTGGTTGGCCGCCCGGAGCGCGGGGCTGGAAGGGATACGGGTTACCGAGCAGGTACGGGACCGGTGGTTTATGGCGGTCCTTTATCACTGCCTAGGAATTGCGGCGGCCACCTGCCAGCAGTACTCGGAGGCCAGGGAGTACCTGACGCGGGGTTATGACCTTTTTTGTCGCTGCGGGGATAGTTTCGGCAAGGCAACGGCAGCCTGGTGGCTGGCCTATCTGGCCTTTAAGGCAGGGCCGGGTGAAGAATTGCGTTCTAGACTCATCCAATTGCTGGAGCTCTGTGAAAGCAGGGGGTATGATTTTCTCCTTCAGCGGGGGACCCTTCTGGGTGCCCGTGACGGCCGGGCTTCCGTCCCCCTTTTACACGAAGCCATGCGCCAGAATATCTGCCAGCCCTATGTGGACTGGCAGCTCCAAAAGATGGGGATCAACCCAGAAGTACCGTGTATAGGTTATACACTGCGAATTCAAACCCTGGGCAAATTCCGTGTCTGGCGTGGCGAGGAGGAGATCGGCTGGCACGAGTGGCGTCGGGATAGCGCTAGACGGCTGTTCCAGCTCCTGATCACCAAAAGACGTATTTTACTTCATAAAGAAGAAATAATGGCCTATTTATGGCCGGAGGCCGATCCCGAAGCTGCCGGCCGGGACTTCAAGGTAGCCCTGAATACGCTGCTAGGTGTACTGGAACCGGAACGTCAGCCCCGCAGCCCCTCCTTTTTTGTTCAGCGTGAAGGTACGGCCTACTTTCTAAATCTGGCTTCAGGTTTCTGGTTGGATGTGGAAGAATTTGAGGGCCTGGTCCGGCGGGCGGAAGAAGTGGTAGATAAACGCCCAGAGCAGGCGGAGATCCTGCTTAATCGTGCCTTGGAACTGTATGAGGGGGATTACTTACAGGGAGTAAACCAGGATGAATGGTGTCTGGAGGAACGGGAACGCCTGGTGGTGATGTACATCCACGCGGCGGAGATTCTAGCCCGCCTGTTAGCCAGGCGGGGAGATTACCAGGGCTGTATTGACTGGGCAGACAGGATACTGAAAAAGGATAATTGTTGGGAAGAAGCCTACCGCTTGAAAATGTACGCCTATGGCAAATTGCATAATAAGGCTATGGCGGTGCGGGTTTACCAGCGGTGCCTGCAAGTGCTGAGGGAAGAGATGGGTGTAGGTCCTTCCCTGAAAACGGTCAAACTTTATAAAAAGATACTGCAGGATTCAGCCGCCATGTAACTTGAAGGCAACTTGAGCCTGCTATCATCTTCATGGGAAGAATGACAGCAGGCTTTTTTGGGGAGAGGAGCAAAAGAGATTGGCGGAGCGCATTGTAGCTTCTTTTATTGTTCGGGTGGTTCATGAACCCGGCAACGAGCAAATACCATGGAATATTACCGTCCAGCACGTACAAAGCGGTCGGGTCTACCGCCTGGCCGAACTTAAAGACGTAAGCTCTTTGATAGCCGAGATTGCCGAGGCCGAAAACCTGCCGGAAGATAGGGGGCGTACCTCCCTAGAGGTGGTAGAAGAGGATTGATGGCGCGGAAGGCAAACCGAAGAGGTAATTTCTGACGAAGGCATTCCTAAGAGTGAGGGCGGCGGTCTGTGTTTGCAGGCGGTCCTCGCTTCAAGATAACCCATGAAGAAAGGAGAAAAAGGGCATATGGCAGCAGTAAACATTGGTATCCGTAGTACCGGAGTATACCTGCCGGACAGGTATATGACCAGTGCCGATGTGGCCAGGGAAAGCGGGATACCTGAGGAAGTAGTCGAAAAAAAGCTGGGGTTTCGCCGCAAACCGGTACCCGGCCCGGACGACCACACCATTGAGATGGGTATCAGAGCTGCCCGCCGGGCCCTGGAAAAGGGCGGCATTGACCCGCGAGAAATCGACCTGGTCATTTACATAGGAGAAGAATACAAAGAACATCCCCTCCAGACGGGAGCCATAAAACTGCAGGGGGGCATCGGGGCCGAACGCGCCTGGGGATTTGACGTTCAGTTGCGTTGCGGTACAACAGTTATGGCCCTAAAGGTTGCCCGGGACATGATGTTGGCCGACGAAAGCCTGAATACCGTCCTCCTGGCCGGCGGCTATCGCAACGTCGACTTTATCGATTACAAGAATCCAAGGGTGCGCTTCATGTACAACCTGGGAGCAGGGGGGGCGGCCCTTGTACTACAGAAGAATTATGGACGGAACGAAGTACTGGCCAGCAAAATTATTACTGACCCCTCCCTGGCGGACATGGTAGGGGTCACCGCGGGAGGAACCAAGGTTCCTATGACACCTGAGGCCCTGGCACAGGGGTTGTATACGCTGGATGTTTTCGATCCTGAGGGTATGAAAAACCGTCTGGAGGAAGTTTCTATGCCCAACTTCCTGCAGGTTATCAGGGATGCAGTGGCGGCTAGCGGTTATAAAGTGGAGGATATCGGGTATTTATGCCTGCTGCATATGAAACGGTCGGCCCACGAATATATCCTTTCTGAATTGGGACTGAAACCCGAACAATCCATATACCTTGAAGATTTCGGTCACATTGGCCAGCTGGACCAGATCTTATCCCTGGAGCTGGCGCTAGAACAGGGACGAGTGAAGGATGGGGATCTTGTGGTTATGGTCAGCGCCGGGATCGGCTATGCCTGGGCGGCTACCGCCATCAAGTGGGGACCGTGTGCGAGATGAGTTGTCAGCAAGGTCCTGATTAACAACAGGAAGGAGCAGAGGGAATATGAACGTATACGAAGAATACAGACGTAAACTTATCAGTATAGATGAAGCCGTCGCCATGGTGAGCTCGGGCTGCAGTATTGCGGCCGCCATGGCCGCGTCTGCACCTCCGGGGCTCCTGGGCGCCCTGGGCAAGCGGCGGGATGAAGTCGAAAATGTGCGTGTGTTCTCCGCCCTGCTCCTGCGTGACTACGATTTTTTCCTGGACCCCAGTATGAAAGGGCACTTCTTCCTGGAAAGTTGGTTTTACGGTGCCGGGGAACGCCGCGGGCATGAACTCGGGACTGTATCCCTTATTCCGTCCCACGGCCGCGAGTGGGGCATTCGCAAGGCTCAGTTTGACCCTCCTGATTTTTTCTGGGGTACGGCTTGCCCCATGGACCGGCATGGATACTTTTCTTTGTCTCTGGGTGTCGGGTACGAGAAAGATCTTCTAGCCGTAGCGAAAACCGTAGTTTTGGAGATTAACCCCAATCTGCCGCGGACCTATGGGGATACTCAGGTTCATATAAGTCAGGTCGACTATGTCGTGGAGAACGAGGCGCCTCTCTTCGAGCTACAACCTATTGAACCCAGCGCAGAAGAAAAAGCAATCGGTGCCTTTGTCGCCGACCTCATTGAGGATGGTTCGACTATTCAGTTGGGGATAGGAGGTATACCGAATGCTATAGCCACCTTCCTCATGAACAAGAAAGACCTCGGTGTTCATACGGAAATGTTTACCGACGGGATGGTGGACTTGGCCGAGGCCGGAGTTATTACGGGCCGCTGCAAAACCCTTTGGCCCGGTAAAATGGTCGGCAACTTTGCCCTGGGAACGAAGAAGCTCTATAATTTCCTTCACGAAAATCTGGCTATAGAGTTCCAGCCGGGAAGAGTGACCAACGATCCGTGCGTAATTGCTAAGAACTACAAAATGGTTAGTGTTAACACCGCTTTACAAATCGACCTGACCGGGCAGGTGGTGTCCGAAAGCATCGGCCACCTCCAGTACAGCGGTACGGGAGGACAGACGGACACGGCTGTTGGTGCCCAGATGTCCCCGGGCGGCAAATCCATTATTGCCCTACGGTCCACGGCCAAAAAAGGGACCATTTCTACCATTGTACCTTTTCTTCCCGAGGGAGCTAAAGTAACTCTACACCGAGCTGATGTCGACTATGTAGTTACCGAATACGGAGTGGCTCACCTGAAGGCCTGCAGTATTAAGGAACGTGTCAACCGGCTCATTGCCATAGCCCACCCCGACTTCCGAGAAGAATTGCGCCGCGAGGCGAGAAGGCTTAAACTGGAATAAGGGGGTGGAGCTTGAGTGGCAGATGCTATCCTTTGGACAGAGGATCTAACTGTGGCTTTTGGGGGCCACCTGGCGGTAAACGGCGTCAGCGTATCTTTTAAGCCATATAGCTTCACGTCTATCATCGGTCCTAATGGTGCGGGTAAAACCACATTCTTCAATTTGCTCAGCGGGCAACTGGCACCTACCAGAGGCAGGATACTTTTTAAAGGAGAAGATATAACGCGACTTCCGGTCCACGAGAGGGCCAGGCGTGGGCTCGGCAGATGTTTTCAGATAACCAACGTGTTCCCAAAATTAACGGTTTTGGAGAACGTTAGACTGGCAGTTCAGGCCAGAGCTAACGTAGGATTTCGCCCCCTTACTCCGGTTAAGCATTTCAAAGAATTGGAAGATAAGGCCCTGGAGGTCCTGGACACCGTCGGCTTGAGTAAAAAGGCGGGGTCCGTGGCCAGCACACTGACTCATGGGGAAAAGCGCAAGCTCGAAGTGGCTATGGTTCTTGCCATGGAGCCCGAAGTCATGCTGCTGGATGAGCCAACGGCGGGTATTTCCCTGGAGGACGGACCATAATCCTGGTCGAACACAAGATGAATATGGTTATATCTCTTTCCGACGTGGTTGTTGTTCTGTTTAATGGGTGCGTGCTGGCTTCGGGGACTCCCGAAGAAATCATGCGGGATGAGCGCGTTCAGACGGCCTACCTGGGAGGGGGAATGGCATGATCGTACTGAATGTCGAGGGGCTGCAGACTTTTATTGGCGAATTTCATATTTTACAGGGTGTTTCCCTCCAGGTGCCTTCTGGGGAAGTGACGGTGCTCCTCGGGCGTAACGGCGCCGGTAAGACGACCACCCTGAGAACTATCATGGGCTTTTTAAAACCCCGGCAGGGCAAAATTGAATTTGAAAACCAGGACATTACGGGCCTGCCGGTCCACGTAGTGGCACGAAAAGGGTTAGGATATGTGCCGGAAGATATGGCTATTTTCAGCGGGCTCACGGTGGAAGAGAATTTAAAGATTGCGATGCGGAGCAAAAACGGGGAGGAACTGCTGGAAAAAGTTGTGTCTATCTTTCCTGACCTGAAGGAGGCCTGGCGGAAGAAGGCGGGAAGCCTTAGCGGCGGCCAGAAGCAGATGTTGGCCATGGGGCGCGGCTTGGTTACCAACAGCCGCCTGTTGCTGATCGATGAACCGAGCAAGGGACTGGCGCCGGTGATAGTTGAAAAGCTGGCGGAGGCTATCAAACAGATCAAGAAAGAAACCACGGTGGTTCTGGTGGAACAGAATTTTAACCTGGCCCGGGCCGTAGGCGATAGGTATTATATCCTCGACGACGGACGGACGGTGCATAGCGGTAGAATGGCGGACCTGGCTGCGGATCCTTCCCTGCAACAGCGTTATCTGGGCATCAGCTTGGGCTCGCATTGAAGGGTTTTTGGTAGATGGGGGTGCATGCATGGATACTTTTGTAAATTTATTCACCAATGGGATCGCCACCGGCATGGCTATTTTTCTCTTGGCGGTTGGTCTCTCTATTATCTTTGGATTGATGGGTATCCTCAATTTTGCCCACGGGGCCTTTTTCCTCTGGGGAGCTTATGTCGGTGCCTGGGTCTTTGGATGCACCCGGAGCTTTTTCCTCGCTCTGGTAAGCGCCGTCCTCGCCGGGGCCTTGTTGGGCGTTATCCTTGAACGTACAACCATCAGCAGGGTATTTGGAAATCATTTGTCCCAGATCCTTCTCACCATGGGCTTGATGATCGTCCTAGGAGAACTGGTCAAGGTGATCTGGGGTCCCAATATGCTGACCAGCCCGCCCCCGCGTTTCTTGGAGGGAAGCTGGGAATTCGGCGGTATTGTCCTTATTAAGTATCGTCTGTTTACGATCGCGGTTGGATTAGTGGTCGCAATGGCAGTCTACGTTCTGCTTACCCGGACCCGTGTGGGTATCATTGTCCGGGCCGGGGTAGAGAACCCGGACATGGTCCAGGCCTTAGGTATCGACATTAGGAAAGTGTTTACTATGGTGTTTGCCCTGGGCGCGGGGCTGGCTGCCCTGGGCGGAGCCATTATGGGTCCCCTGGGCGGCTCTATCAGCCCGACCATGGGACTGGACAACCAGCTGCTGGCTTTTATTGTTGTAGTCACCGGTGGGTTGGGAAGTTTTGTGGGTTCCCTTATCGGCGCCCTGCTGGTAGGGCTTCTAGGAGCGGCTGTGTCGTGGTTTGTACCGGAAGCGTCCTTGGCGGTAAATGTTCTCCTGATGGCGTTGGTGCTGTTGGTTAAGCCTACCGGGTTGTTTGGGGGAGGTAATATTTAAGTGAAGAGAAGGACATTTAATATAATACCATTCATATTGTTGCTCCTGGTGGCGGCGGTACCATTATTTACTGAATCCCGGGCCACTATCAACATTTTGACCCACATATTCATCATCGCCATGTTTGCCATGAGCTATGATATCTTGCTCGGGTATACCGGTATAATAAGCTTCGGCCATGCCCTTTTCTTTGGTAGCGGCGCCTACATAATGGGCCTTCTTTTGAAAAACGTCGGCCGAGGTTTGGAGATTGCTTTGCTAGGATTAGTTCTGGCCCTGCTGTTGGGCTTCTTGGTGGCTTTTTTAATCGGTACCATATCTTTGCGGGTAAGAGACACCTACTTTGCTATGATGACCCTTGCTCTCGGGGAACTGTTTTATATAGCGGCCTTTAAATTTCGGGGTCTCACTGGCGGTGAGGACGGTTTCAGCTTCCGGGTACCGGAGCTTTTGCAGGACCGGATTGTTATTTATTACCTTGCCCTCCTGTTCATGGTTTTGGTCCTTTACCTGCTCAGCCTATTTATATCGTCTCCCACCGGCAGGGTGCTGCAGGCCATCAGAGAAAACGAGCGCCGCGCCCAGGCCCTCGGCTACGATGTTTTCCGGTACAAACTATTCTCTACCGTAGTGGCAGGCATTACGGCGAGCTTGGCGGGAGCCCTCTATGGTTTGCAGGAACGTTTTGTCAGCACTTCCGTACTGGCTATGGACAAGACTCTAGATGCTCTGCTTATGACTATTATCGGAGGCAGCGGTACTCTTTACGGGGCTATCGTCGGCTCGGCTCTGGTAACAATAGTCCATGAATGGTTCAGCAGTCTGGGGAGTGTACACCCAATTTTCGAGCGGTGGTTGATAATTTTTGGTATTGTGTATGTGGCGGTGGTACTATTTTTCCCGGGTGGGCTGGTACGGGCCTTCAGCGGCATGGGACGTCGTTGGCAAAAAGGTACCGCCATAGGTACCGAAATATCATTATCATCAGAGGCGGTGAATATTAAGGAGAAGGGATCAAGCTGCTAGCCCGGTGCTGCTTTTTGGGGTTGTAAATTAAGCCCAGTAAACACCGGGAGAGAGGCTTATTCTCTCAGGAGGGAGAACTATGCCGAGAGTTAGGGTCAACGGTGTGGAGATTTTTTATGAGCTGGACGGTACGGGCGAGGAGACGGTGGTACTACTTAACGGCATCATGATGAGTACCGCCAGCTGGTCGGATAGCGTAAATTTTTACACCCGCAACGGCTACCGGCTGTTGAGGGTAGATTTCCGCGACCAGGGTCAATCGGAGAAATCTAATGAACCATATGAAATAGATCAGCACGTTGAGGACCTCCGGGAACTCTTTATTCACCTCGGACTGTCCCCGGTGCATATGGTGGGTACCTCCTACGGAGGCCAGGTGGCACTACTTTTTGCCCTTAAATACGGCCATATGCTGAAAACCCTCATTTTGGCCAATACCTCCGCACGCCTCACCAATCACCTGAAGGCCATTGGCGAGGCTTGGGACGAGGCGGCGAAACTTAATTCAGGATTGAAATTTTTCCGCCTGGCCATGCCTTTTATTTATTCCTCCCCTTTTTACGAAAGCAATTACGAGTGGTTGAAAGACAGGGAAAAGAATCTCGGTGAGGCGCTGACGGCGGAGTGGTTTGCGGCCTATCTCAGGTTGTCTTCCAGTCACGGCAGTTTTGATATCCTGGAGAGATTAAGTACCATAAAAGTGCCCACGCTGCTGATCAGTGCGGAAAAAGACATAGTTACTCCCCTGGAGGAAATGATAAAAATTCACCGGGCTATAAAGGGCTCGGTGCATATTACTATTCCGGAGGCCGGTCATGCCTCCTTTTACGAGAAAAAGGAGGCATTTCATACCGCCGTATTAGGGTTTCTAGCTTTAAATAGAGCCAGGTAAAGAAGGATTCTTTAAGGAGGGGGGAAAGGTATGGCCTTGCTGGCGGCCTTCCTGGAGGTGGCCCCGTACCTTGCGGGGTTATTCGCTGCAGACTGTGCGGTGTCTGTTTGCGACCTGGAGAAGGTGCTGGTCTATGTTCCTGGGCAGAAAATTAGACACCCTGTAAAGCCGGGAGATCCTCTTCTCCCGGCTTCGGTTGTAGGGCGCTGTATAGTGGAAGGGAAACGCGTAGTCGAACGGGTGGGGCCTGAGGTACTGGGAGTGCCCTATGTGGCCAGGGCCATACCTGTAAGAGAGGGGGGGTTGGTAGTCGGCGGTATCAGTGTGTCGGAGGGAATAGAAAGGGAGGAGCAGTTAATGGCCATGGCCCAAAACATTAACGGGAGTATGCAGGATGCCATGGCCGGTGGACAGGAACTGGCGGCAGCAGCCAGAGAAATCGCCGCCCATGTAAGGAAGATCCAAGAACTATCTGCCGCAGTAGAAAGGGAAGCTGCCCGGGCCAGGGAGATAGTCAGCTTCATCGAAAGAATGGCCTACCAGACCAAAATTTTGGGCCTTAATGCCGGCATTGAAGCTGCCCGATTAGGGCGCATGGGAGCGGGCTTTGAAGTTGTGGCCAGGGAGGTGCGGCAGCTGGCCGAACGAGTTGCCGAACAAGTTAAGGTCACAGAAGAAGTATATTCCCATATTCTGTCGGCTGTTAAACACCTGCAGGAGGCGGTGGAGGAGATACAATTCCAGGTTACCCACCAAACAGAGGGGACAGAAGCTTTAGCTGCCGCTCTGGAGGAGATAAGCGGGGCGGGAGAAGATCTGGTGAAATTGGCTATGAGCCTGCGCGGATAGTGCATGTATATGAACATACATTTTCTTCGGAAGGGAGTGAAATAAGTAACATTACCATAGGAGAACCTATGTTGGAAAACCTAGTAGTTAGTTTTAGGTAAATAATAGGGGGGAATAACGAGGTGTTGCGTTTGAAGGCTTCGGTGCTTCGGGTGTTGAGCGGAGTGGTTGTGTTTCTTCTTGTAATTACTACTTTTGTAGGATGGGAGTTAACGGGGCCTGATTTAAAACCGGCATATGCAGGTACGTTTGTTACCAAAACTTACACTGATGGGAGAACATATAAAGTTTACATTCCTACAGGATACCAAAGTGGAACCCCTGTACCATTAGTCGTAATGCTACACGGTTGTACTCAAGATCCGGATCAGTTCGCCGCAGGGACACAAATGAACTTGATAGCAGAACAAAACAATTTCATAGTTGTCTACCCCGATCAACCTTCCTCCTCCCATCCAAATAAGTGTTGGCACTGGTTCGATCCATTTCACCAATCGCGCGGTAGCGGTGAACCATCCGTTATCGCTGGAATAGTAAATCAGGTCAAAAGCGAGTATACGATAGATGATAACCGCATTTATGTCGCCGGTTTGTCGGCGGGGGCGGCAATGGCTGTAATAAGGGGTGCAACATACCCAGACGTCTTTGCGGCAATCGGCGTTCATTCTGGTCTTGAGTACAAGGCAGCTACTAGCGAGATTAACGCCTGGAATGCTATGTTCCAGGGTGGACCGGATCCTAACCAGCAGGGAGCCGCCGCTTATAATGCGATGGGTTCGTATAAGCGCGTAGTTCCAACCATTGTCTTCCACGGCACCTCAGATTATACAGTCTATCCCATTAACGGTCATCAGGTCCTTTCTCAGTGGGCCCAGACGAATGACTTGGCTTCAGATGGATCTGACAACAATAACATCGATGATGTAGCCGACGCTACTATTAATGGCTCTGTACCTAGCGGTCGTACCTATACGAGATATGTCTACAAGGATAACTCTGATTTAGTCATTATGGAGAAGTATATGGTGGATGGCATGGGCCATGCTTGGTCGGGTGGCAGCAGCTCCGGTTCTTATACGGACCCCCAGGGCCCGAATGCGAGCCAGATCATGTGGGAATTCTTCCGCGACCATCCGAAAAACGGAGGTGGTTCTACTCCGCCCAGCGGCAACGATACCACTCCCCCCGTAACGACTGCAAGTCCTCGAGGTGGGACTTACGTCGGTCCGGTAACTGTATCACTTTCTACTAATGAACCAGCTACTACCTATTACACGACAGACGGCAGCACGCCAACTACGAGTTCACCCAAGTACACGGGACCCATAACCATTTCAAGTACGACTACTCTGAAGTTCTTCAGTGTGGATACTGCTGGGAATATGGAGGCTGTAAAATCAGAGACTTACACTATCGATCCCAATAGTGGCTCCTCGTTTTCTTCGATTTCCTCTGAAGATGGATATGTAGGTGCCCTAACTGCGGATGGCATGAGCACCTCTGTTCACAAAGTGGGCGACAAAGGTATGTATAACAGCGATACCTACCGGGTGATACTTTCGTTCGATACCAGCGGCCTACCGGATAATGCAACGATTACAGGTGTAAAACTGCGGATTTACCGCAAATCTCTAAGCGGCACCGTAAACAGTATCAGTATAGATATAGTACGCGGTTATTTTGGCAGCAGCAGTGCCCTCGAACAGAGCGATTATAATGCTCCGGTTTCCGCCAACGCTGCGAATGGCGCTCTAGCCGTGGCTACAGGGGCTCCACCCGAGGCCAACAACGGCTACATCGATATTGCAATTCCTGCCAATGCCCTTGAATTCATAAATAAAACAGGGCGTACTCAGTTCAGATTACGCGCTTCGACACCGGTGGACTTTGCTTCGGACGTCCTCGAGATATATGGAGGCGAGAGCGATACTTATGCTCCTAAACTTGTGGTCAATCATGAGTGAGGGTAACTCCTCTTCTGTGGAATGCTACTGTTAGCAGGAGGTGCCGGGGCCACTGCCCCGGCACTTAAACCCCGCATTTGAGGCGACTAGAAAAGGATAACTATTGATGTTGCTTGGGTTGGCTTACACGTGCCTTGCAATGGCTTCTATTAGCTTATGGGCAACCGGTTTCGAACCCCCCTGTCCACTTGGTACATGTTATGGCTACTATGAGTTTTTAACGCGACTGTTAACCTTATGGGGGACAAGCGACTATTCACTCAGTGCATACCTCTGTTATACCGGGATGGCCCGATCTCACAGAAGGCTTACCCTGGTAATTATCGGAGGAGGGGTTTTGGTTCACGGCGGCTTATTGACATCTTTTTGGGCCTACACAAAAACCTCTGTTACTTGTGCGCTATTTTTTTAATCTCAGAAACAACCCTCTTCCTGGCAAGTGTGCTTGTCTCTCCTGAACGGGGTCGTGTACGCCTATTGCCCGGTACTATGACAGCACTATTCCTTGGCTCTGCTTTTCTACTGGTACTAAACCCGGCTCCCCCCTTTCGGTCATATGACTCTGACGTAACAATACCACTTGAATTCTTATGCGGTACTGAATTAAAAGTTTCTGCAGCGGATGGCTTACCCGTAACCCTAGATCTAAGAAATAAACCAGCACTGATCTGGTCCTTATGGTGCCCTCATTGCCGAAAGGAATTGGAGCGAGTTGCCCGTTATCCTCCAGCCATGCGGCCTTATCTGGTTCTTGCCCTGAGGATGGACACGAACGAACTCGATGTTGCGCGTGGCTTGCTTGCTCAGCTGGACCTATCTAATGAAACAGTCTATGCAGTGGCAGCATCTAAGGTAGGAGTGACGCCTCTTATGCTCTTCTGGGACGCGAGAACTGATACTGTCCGCATCAAGTGAGCTGAAAAGCTCTAGCTTAGGAATGTCGGGCCCCAGAGGAGGCGGGCAGCTGATACAGTCCCGGCGGGGAAGCGTAGAAGAGGGAGGTGATAGAATCCTACGAGGCTAGGGGTGGGTGGCTTTGAGGGTTGGAGGTGTAACAGGCTCAATTTCATTTGAAGAGGGAGGTATCCAATAATGACAGGCCATAAAAAGCGTCGAATAGCCCTGGTGTTGGCCTTTGCCATGCTTCTCCAATTGGCGGCGGGTTCTATTCTTCCAGTACCCGTGGCCTGGGCTGCGTCTCCCCAGCTGATTGCTACTATTTCCGACCCGTATCCGTGGGAGCGCGTTGAACTCTGGGGCGACACCACTAGCCAAATGGTAAATGGGCAGGAGAAGGTACTGCAAATCAGTCTTCCGCTAAACGACAAGGTGAGGTCCTGGTTTCCCTCCGACATTTACGTTCACGACGGGTATAGCTCGAGCACCAACGATTACAACTGTGGTAGCTACGGGCACCTAAAGAGCAACCGCTATTTCCTGTTAGGATACGGCTCCAATTGGCAGAACGCCACCAAACCGTATCCGGTGCTCTTGGTTCACGGTGCCAACGACAACATGAATCGGGCGTGGGCGCATCCGTGGGATTACCAGACGCCAAGAAGTATTACGAATCCAGGATTGATGCAGTACTTAGCTGAGCGCGGGTATGCTGTGTTCGCCATATCTTTTCCTCATACACACGGTAATAATCTTGTGCAGGCAGAGCTTTTAGCAGATGCTATAGAGGTAATAAAGCAGAGAACTGGGAAGAGCAAGGTTGATGTCATAGCCCACAGCAAGGGTAATATGGCGGCCATTGCTTATATGAGTTCTTTGAACAACGAATGGTCGGATACTTCGTGGATGACCGACTACCGGGGTGACGTGCGCAAGTACGTTGCTGTAGCAGCTCCCTTCAAGGGCCTTGATACCATGTTCAGGTACTATACAGCTAATTTAACTGTTATCCAGGAGACGAAAAACTGTCCGGTAGCCTTCTGGAAAGCCTATATTTACTACGCGAACCGCTACTACCAGCGGTGGGACATGACTAACACCTATAGCGGGAACTACTTCGAGGGACAAACTCAGCTACTGCATAACTGGGTAGACGATCCTGAAAATCCCATCGGTTTTAATTATGAGAGTTCTACACCAGGCGACGCGAACGATACTATGTATAAGCTTTACTACGGTGGCCAGAGTCTGTATGTCACTTCAGAGGGCATTAATCAGGCCATAAATAACCCTTACGGCAACATGGGTACGAGCAATTTCGTGGAGAAACTGAATAACAAAGGCCTAGATCCAGGTATACGCCTTTATGTATTATACGGTTATAATCAAGCCTGGGATTACTGGTTATGGTATCCTGTAGGGGAAAAGGCAGCTCCTAGCGACGGGCTGCTGTTTGTGGCCAGCGCCACATACACTAAGGGGGTCACAAGACGAGGGGCGCAGCTCGAGGCTATGGCCGGCATGGATTACAACCACCTGGATATAGCGCGCGCAACTGCTGCAAAGGAATGGATCGAGCAAAAGCTCGCGGAATAGGATAGGGTTGCTAAGTAAAAATAATAAGCTGTAAGTCATGCTGTACATAGAATAAGGGGTAATCTCGCTGCCGATTTAACGATCGCTGGCCACGTAACGCACAACTTTATGGGGAATTGTTTTTCCTCCTGTAATGGATTACAATGTATCTAGAAATAGCTGGTAATGCCTTTTGAGGTGTACCATGTCTGCCGTAAAGGATAAAATAAGCTTACGCAGGAAACTTCTGCTGAAAGAAGCAGAACGGATAACCCAAAAGTTAGCTGGCCTGGGAGTGCAGAAGGTTATTCTTTTTGGTTCCTTAGGCAAGGGAAGAGTTCACAGCGGCAGCGACCTTGATCTGTTGGTCGTATGGGATACGGAGCTAAGATTTATGGATCGGCTTGATGTAATTTACCGCACGGTATCGCCGGCCGTAGCCCTGGATCTATTAGTTTATACGCCGGAGGAGTTTGCTGAATTAGTGAGGACCCGACCGTTTATCCGGCAAATAGTAAATGAGGGGAAGATACTCTATGAGGCCCGAGCACGTTCTGGAAGCTAAAAGATGGCTGAAGCAGGCCCGGCGGGACCTGGAGGACGCCCGGTACTGTCACGAAGGCGGACGCTATAACATAGCCTGTTTCCTGGCTCAACAGGCTGCCGAAAAGGCCCTTAAAGCTTACCTGTACAGTGAAGGAGAAGACCCCTGGGGACACTCAGTGGCCGAGCTGGTTGCAAGGTGTAAGGAAATTAACGAGGCTTTCAGTCGTTTAGCGTCCGAGGCTGCTACCCTTGATAAGTACTATATTCCTACACGCTATCCTAACGGGCTGCCTGGAGGGATTCCCGCGGAAGCCTTTGATATCCATGATGGAGAGCGGGCATTACAGGTGGCTGAGCAAGTGATTGAAAGAGTACAGCAACTGGGTCTGGCAAAGGCTGGACAGTTTAAGCCGTCCGCGGTACATGACGGCGCCCTACAAAGGAGCCGGTGTCCCTTTAGTAACAAAAGGGATAGGGATGTCGCGGTGGGTTGCGGTGGAGGAATTTGAAGTATAGTAAGGAAGTTGGATGTCGAAACCTCCAGTAAGTAACAAACATTTTTGGCCTTTTAGCCTCCCGGGACCGGGAGGCCTTAGTTCTGCTGGTGGAGCTAAAGGAATTCGACCCCCCGAACTTTTAAAGATCATTCCGACTGCGGCCCTTTCATCGATGCTTGCCTGTCAAGAGAACCAGGAATCCCAACCTCTCCGTATTGCCCAGTGCAGCTACAGGATTTATTAACTCTATTGGTACCTCCCCCCATCATCGTAAAATTGGAGCCAGAGCCCACGGCCGGAAGCTAACGTAGCATGCCGCAGTAGGGAGCGCGGCCGCATTTCCGCTACCGGGTAGGCAGAAAGGACGGGATAGGGTAGGTGGCTCCCCTTACCCCTCTGGTCCGACGCAGTTGTCGTTAGGGCCCGTTGCCTTAGGAGGATGGTAGGTGTTCTGGTTTATATGGTGTCCTGTCCTTTGTACTACAGCACGCCTCCCAAAATGGCAAGGAGGGCTAAGGGCGGTCTTCAGGTTTTCTTTTACCGTACCGTTGGTCGCCGGATTGGCCGTAGCGGCGATCCTGTATTCCATGATAGGCTGGTGGGGATTCTGGGTTGTTTTTCCCTGGATTGGGTATATTTGATGATGAAACTCCCCCGTAAGAAAAGGCCTGTAGGAAGGCGGGTTGCCCTTTTGATGGTTATGCCAGCGCTCTTGCTATTTGTCCCGAGCGCCAACAATGAGAACTTTCAATTTAGAAGGCGTGGTTTTGCTGGTGCTGGCTGGCTATTTTTCCAAGGGAATCAACCATTACATGGTTGCCAAGGTATTCGGGCCTTTGATCTGGGGGCGGGGATTTTGCGGTTGGGCCTGCTGGACAGCGGCCGTTCTGGACTGGCTGCCGATTAAAAAGGCGGGTCGTGTTCGACCAGAACTGAAAGAGATAAGATACCTGACCTTCGCCCTTTCAGTCTTATTACCGGTGGTCCTGGTAAGGTTTTTAAACTATGACGTGCGGAATGACTATCTGCACAAGAGCGAAATGCTGTGGATGTTTGCCGGCGATGCATTTTATTATCTGATCGCTGTGTCCCTGGCCTTTATCTATAAAGACCACCGGGCTTTCTGCAAGCTTGTCTGCCCTGTGCCCGTGATAATGAAACTGCCGGCCGCGGTGGCCCTGAACATGTTGCACCTTCCGGAAAACCGGAGGCGGCCTGCATTAAATGCGGTCAGTGCAACCGTGTATCCCCAATGGATGTTGACGTGATGTATTTTATTAACTAAGGAAAGAAAGTCCGGGACACTGAATGTGCTCTGTGCACGGAATGCCGGCTTGTCTGCCCCACCGGGGCTATTGCCCGAAGTGGCCCGGGCGTGGGAGAAGCTGGCTCCCCGTCCGCGGCTGTTAGGTGCACTTGTTAGCCTCTTCTTCGTAACGCGATTTTAAATTAATCTTAAGAGAGGCTTAAACTAAAGACAAAATAGCCTTAATGTTTAGGCATTATAATTGAACTAAGAGGTTTTACCCTATAACCAAGGAGGGTCAGGATTATGGCCGTCTTGATGGTGGACGATGAGGCCGCGATCCAGTAGCTTACGTTTTAATCTATATAGGGAGGGATGCAAGATTTTCAAGTTGGGCCAGGGGTTAGTGCTTCAAGGGTAATGGAGGAGGGATGCAATATAGGGAGAATTTGAAATTAAATTGATATTCCCCCGGTCTCATAAAGCACTTACCGTGGTAGTTGCCGCTTAGATAAAAAGACAAGGAGGGGAAATAGCAATTATGAAACTTAACCTCAAGAGCAAGATTGGGGTTATTCTGCTGATGGCCCTGGTAGTTGCTATACTTGTGTCCGGGTGCGGTTCCGGGCAGCCGAAGGAGCAAATTTCTCACCAAGAGAACCAACCTTCTGAACAAATTTCTTTGGTGACCCTTGCCGGTGCCGGCGCTTCTTTTCCTTATCCCCTTTATACCAAGTGGATCCAGGAATTTCAAAAGGTCAATTCCAATATAAATATCGATTACCAATCTATCGGTAGCAGCGGCGGTATTAATAACATCCTGAATGAGATGGTAGATTTTGCAGGCAGCGACGCTCCTATGAAAGATGAGCAGTTGGCTAAAGCTAGGGGGCCGATTTTGCACATTCCCACCGTAGCAGGCGCCGTGGCAGTTACCTATAATCTGGAGGGCCTGGATAAACCTTTGCAACTGGCGCCGGAGGTCCTCGTAGACATATTCCTTGGCAACATAAAAAAGTGGAATGACAGTAAGATTGCCACCCTTAACCCGAGTATTAAATTACCCAACCAAGATATTGTAGTTATTCATCGTTCGGATGGTAGCGGCACTACCGGTATTTTTACCGATTACCTGAGCAAAGTAAGTCCCGCCTGGAAGGAAAAGGTAGGCCAGGGCACTGCTGTGGAGTGGCCGGTGGGTATCGGCGCTAAGGGTAATGAGGGAGTAGCCGGCACGGTTAAACAGACTCCGGGCAGTATTGGCTATGTGGAATTAGCTTACGCCATACAAAACAAATTACCCTATGCTTTTATTAAGAACAAGGCGGGTAAGTTTGTAGAACCTAGTCTAGAAACTACTACAGCTGCAGCGGCAGGAGCAGCGGCCACTATGCCTGAGGATATGCGCGTTTCCATTACTGATCCCCCTGGGGAGAACGCCTACCCCATAGCGGGTTACACGTACATTCTTGTCTACAAGGACCAGAAGGACGAGGTCAAAGGGAAAGCCTTGGCAGAGTTTCTCTGGTGGGCCATCCATGATGGGCAAAAATACGCCAAGGACCTTTTATATGCCCCCCTGCCTCAGAATGTAGTTAAGAAAGCTGAGGAGAAAATTAAACAGATTAATTACCAGGGCACACCTTTTATTAAGTAGCACCTGTATAAGGTACGGGAAGACATGTATGGCTCGGCTAGCCTCCAACCTTTTCTTTGACGGCCCTGCCTGCGGGACAGAGCTTGACTGCCGGATATAGATATGCTATTGTTACCAACGACAAGAACCGAATATCCGCGTACGTTGTACGGCCCGGACAAGGTTCAAATGGCGGTATTCTTTTTGTAATGCCCAAATATGCCTCTCCGGGGGAACAAGGGGCACTAACCGAGTGCAATTAAGGGTAACCGGCAGTGTTCGCGTTAAATAGTAATAGGCCGGACGTGCCGCCCGTCGTGGAAGGGTGCTGGCATGTCAAAATGCTGCACCGGTTCAATCCCGGTTATGGGCTCCAGAGAGGCCCCGAAGGTTTCCTTCGGGGCTTTCGCCTTTGTAAGTATATCCCAGTTTACTGCGAATGAGGTGAAGGCCTTTGTCCCTGACTTGTGGCATTATCGGCCTGCCCCTGGTAGGTAAGACAACATTGTTTAACCTCCTTACCCGGTCAGAAGCCGAAACTTCGGCCTTTGGCGGCCGGACCAAGACCAATATCCGTACGGCTCCCATTCCCGATCCACGGCTGGATTTCCTGGCTTCCCTTTACCGCCCGCGCAAGATTACGCCGGCTACCCTCGAGGTCATCGATGTGCCCGGCTTTAACCCCGGGGCTGGAGCCTCCTTTTTGGCCGCCGTGAGGGAGGTGGACGCCCTGATCCACGTGGTGCGCGTTTTCCGGGACGAAGCCGTGCCCCACGTGGAGGGTAACCTCAATCCTGTGCGCGACCTGGATACCGTCCAGGCCGAACTCCTCCTGGCCGACCTCCAATTGGTAGAAACCAGGCTGGAGCGGATTGCGGCCAGCAAGAAGATTAAGGGGGAGATGCAGGCGGAGCAGGCGGCCCTACGGCGCTGCCGAGAGGTCCTGGAAGCCGAAAAGCCCCTGTCCGAAGCCGGCCTGACCGAGGAGGAATGGCAGGCCTTGCGGCATATGGAGTTTTTGACTACCAAGCCCCTCCTGGTGGTGATCAATATCGATGAAGACCAGCTTCACCAGGGTTCTTACCCCGGCCGGGATGAGGTTGAGGCCTATGCCCGGCATAGGGGTTTCCCCCTTCTGACCCTGTGTGCCAAGCTGGAGGTGGAGATAGCCCGGCTGGAGCCGGAGGACAGGGAAGTATTCCTAAAGGAGATGGGGATCCAGGAACCCGGCATCCACCGTGTGGCCAGGGCTGTCTATCGAAGGCTGGGCCTCATTTCCTTCCTCACCGCCGGGGAAGACGAGGTGCGGGCGTGGACCATCCGGGAGGGCACCCGGGCTAAGGAAGCGGCGGGCAAGGTTCACTCCGATATGGAGCGGGGTTTTATACGGGCGGAAGTGGTCCGATTTGACGATCTCCAGGCCCTGGGCAGCATGGCCAAGGTGAGGGAGAAGGGGTTGGTGCGGCTGGAAGGCAAAGACTATGTGGTGGCCGACGGCGATATAATTAACTTTCGTTTTAACGTGTAGAAGATCCCCACACTCTGAGTTGTATCACCCGGTGGGTTTAGAACCCTTATGCGGTTTCCTACATAAACTGTCAATGACAGGGAAACCAGGGTGGCGCGCGAAGAGAAACAGCCGGGAGAAGATACGGATCCTGCAGGTAAGCCCCGGGGTCCCGGCAGGCCTGGCGAGGAAGGCTGACGGAGGGCCCTGGGGCTGCAGCCCGGCAAAAGGAGGGAATGCCGGACAGGCCGGCCCTTCCACGGGCGCAGGGCGCACTGCCCAGACTGCAAATATAAAACTCGGATCGGGGGGATCCAGATGGATGAATTTAATCAAATCGAAATGCAGCCAACAACTACGGCGCCGGCGCGCGACCTGGTAGCCGACGGTGCCCTGGTGTTTCTCTTTCTCCTCTTGGTTATTTTCCTCTTTGCCTGGCTCTAACCCTTGGCAAACCTACCTTTCCGGTCATAACCACCCCTTTCTCCCGCACCAAAGCCGGTGCGGGCATTTTTTAACTGCGTCCCACCAGGATAATCCCCAGGAAGATCAGGGCCAGCCCTGCCAGGCGCAGGGGTGGTATGCTCTCACCGAGGAGGAGCCGGGCGGCCAAGGCGACGATAATATAGCTTAAACTTACGAAAGGGTAGGCATAGGCCAAATCGTAAAGGGCTAGCACCTTCAACCAGAGGAGAAAGCTCAGCCCGAAGGAGAAAATGCCGGAAAGGACGAAGGGGCTGGTGAGAAGGGAAAGGAAGGCCCCATAGGATGTCCCGGCACCCCCTAGGTTGACACCCAGTTTTAGCATGACTTGAGCCGCTGCTCCCAAGAGAACAGACAGGATAAGCAGAATGAAAGGTGGCATTAGTAGTCTCCTTCCTCGGTAAACATTATTGCCAGGGCAGGACAAAGTCAAGCACGGGGTTCCGGAATTTAGGGGCCGCGGGATGGCAATAATATGGGGAAGCGGGGAGGAAAAGCGGGACAAGCGTAGAAATAATCCATGGGAAAAGGACCACCCTACATAATAGGGAAAGCAAGGTGTGTCAGGGAGGGAAGGCAAAGGGATGGCGAAGCAGAAATTTGAGCGGAAGAAGCCGCACGTGAATGTAGGGACGATAGGGCACGTAGACCATGGGAAGACGACGTTGACGGCGGCGATAACGTTGTGTTTATCGAAGGTAGGCGGGGCGGTGCCCACGGCGTACGACCAGATCGACAAGGCGCCGGAGGAGCGGGAGCGGGGGATCACCATAGCCACGGCGCACGTAGAGTACGAGACAGAGAAGAGGCACTATGCCCACGTAGACTGTCCTGGTCATGCGGACTATGTGAAGAACATGATCACCGGGGCGGCGCAGATGGACGGGGCGATACTGGTAGTATCGGCGGCGGACGGGCCGATGCCGCAGACGCGGGAGCACATACTTTTAGCGCGTCAGGTAGGGGTACCGTATATAGTAGTCTTTTTAAACAAAGTGGACATGGTAGACGACCCTGAGCTTTTGGAACTGGTAGAGATGGAAGTACGGGAGCTATTGAGCGAGTATGAATTTCCTGGGGACGAGATACCGGTAGTAGCGGGTTCGGCGTTAAAGGCCATGGAATGCGGATGTGGGAAGAGGGAATGCGAGTGGTGCGGTAAGATATGGGAGTTAATGGACGCAGTAGACGAATACGTACCGACGCCGGAGCGGGACGTTGACAAGCCTTTCTTGATGCCGATAGAGGACGTATTTAGCATAACGGGGCGCGGCACAGTAACGACTGGGCGAGTGGAGCGCGGGAAAGTGAAAGTAGGGGACGAAGTAGAGATAATCGGGTTGCGGGACGAGATCCGGAAGACGGTAGTGACCGGGGTAGAGATGTTCCGGAAGATATTGGACGAGGCGGTAGCAGGGGACAACATAGGTACCCTGCTGCGTGGGGTAGAGCGTCGGGAAGTAGAGCGTGGGATGGTGCTGGCGAAGCCTGGGAGCATCAAGCCCCACACCAAATTTGAGGCGGAGGTATATGTTCTAACGAAGGAGGAAGGGGGCCGGCACACGCCGTTTTTCAACGGGTACCGGCCGCAGTTTTACTTTCGGACGACGGATGTAACGGGGGTAGTGAAGCTGCCGGAGGGAGTAGAGATGGTCATGCCTGGGGATAACATCCGGATGAGCATCGAGCTGATCACCCCCATTGCCATTGAAGAAGGGTTAAGGTTTGCCATCCGGGAGGGCGGCCGTACCGTCGGCGCCGGCGTGGTAACTAAGATCGTGGAGTAAGGAAGGCTACGGCTTTTGCGCCCGGGGGCCGGTCCCGCCGTGGGAGGCCCGGGGAAACCCACGGACTTCAACGGGCTCCCGGTGGGGTTGGGCCCCTACCGCCGGGGTTCGCTCTGAGTTATCCCCACTTTTTGCAGGGCAGGCCTCGCGTCGTTGACAGGGCACCGGCGGATGTGCTATACTAACCATGCTATTATCGGAGGGGTGTCCGAGGGGTTTAAGGAGCTGGTCTTGAAAACCAGTGATGCCCGGGAGGGCACCGTGGGTTCGAATCCCACCCCCTCCGCCACGGGAGAAGCGTGGAGAGATGGCCGAGTAGGTCGAAGGCGGTCGCCTGCTAAGCGATTGTACAGGTGTTAAGCCTGTACCGTGGGTTCGAATCCCACTCTCTCCGCCATTCTTAAAGGGGGGAAACCTCCTGCTCCCGAAAGGGCAGGAGGTTTCTAAATTCATACTTGGAGAACGTCCGCGGCAACACTACCCCTACTGAGTTATCCCCAGTTTTTGTAGGGCAGGCCTGCTTGGGTTTGAGATAGAGCGAGCAAGCCTTCGCGGCCAGCCCAGGCTTTAAGCTTGGCGAAGGGCTTAAAGCTTGGCCCGAGGCTTTTGAGAGGCC
>LDZR01001712.1_pt1 | contig 40146 bp, 34 predicted proteins | sample 615371 | NCBI WGS metagenome assembly LDZR01 (sample SAMN03408294, study PRJNA278302) | terrestrial metagenome | isolation source: oil reservoir sample K2 | place: USA: Alaska, North Slope, Kuparuk formation | collected 2013
GCCGCAAGGATACATGCCCTCGGGCCAAGCTTCAAGCCTTTCGCCAAGCTTAAAGCCTGGGCTAGCCGCGAAAGCTTGCTCGCTCGCTTTCAAGCCCAAGCAGGCCTACTCTGCAACAAGTGGGGATAACTCAGGAAGAGAACACCTTGCGCCGGGCTTTTTGTTATGGCAATATAGGAGGGGAAGTCTGCCAAAGGAAAGGGCGTTTATCGTTGCGCCTCAAAGACCTGGGCGAATTCGGCCTTATCCAACGCATCCAAGAAGGCTGCCTCGTAAAACCGGAAAGGGTACTGCTGGGCATCGGCGACGACGCCGCCGTCCTCGACACCGGGGGAGACCATCTCCTCCTGGCCTCCACCGACATGATGGTAGAGGGCATCCACTTCACCCTGGAGACGGCCACCCCCTTTGAAATCGGCTATAAAGCAGTGGCGGTGAATATCAGCGACATCGCCGCCATGGGCGGCATTCCCCTGGAAATCCTAATATCCGTGGGCTTGTACCCCGACCAGGAAGTGGAATTCGTCGACGAACTGTACCGGGGTATGAAAACCTGCTGCCGCCGCTACGGCGTAAACATCATCGGCGGGGACACCGTGGCCTCTCCCCGCGCCGTAATCGTAAACGTAGCAATTCTAGGCCGGGTGGAACCCGGGGCCGTCCTGTACCGGTCCACCGCCCGTCCCGGTGACTTGATCCTCGTTACCGGCGACCTGGGAGCCTCCGCCGCAGGCCTCGACCTCCTCCTCAACCCTAAACCCGTGAGCCCGGAGGCGGCCGACCGCCTGCGGAAGCGCCACTTCCGGCCCAGCCCCCGCGTGGAAGAAGCCCGCGCCGCGGTGGAGACCGGGGGACTGACGGCCGCCGACGACATCAGCGACGGCCTGGCCAGGGAAATCCAGGAGATCACCTCGGCCTCCGGCGTGGGCGCCCTTCTGTACGCAGGGGAAATCCCCGTCTCTCCTGAAGCCCGGGAGGCCGCGGCCGTCTACGGTAAGGACCCCCTGGAATACGCCCTCTTCGGCGGCGAAGACTTCGAGCTCCTTTGGACCTGCCGCCCGGAGGCCGCAGAGGAAATCCGCCGGGCCGTAGCCGCCCGCTGCGGCACCCCTGTAACCGTAATAGGGGAGATCGTGCCTGCAGAGGAGGGTATACACCTCATCCACCGGGGCCGCCGGCATCCCCTCGGCAAAGGAGGCTACACCCATTTTGCCGAGGCCTAAGGGAACCGGCAAACCTCGCCCAGGCGAAGAACAAGGGCCCACCCGCGGCCGGCGGACCCCGGCGGCCCGGCCCCGCGGACGGGGTGAACTGCAAAAGGGGAGGGCTGGCATGATAGCCCCCAGCTACGTAGTGTTAGACCTGGAAACCACCGGCCTGGACACCGGCCGGGACCGCATCCTGGAGATCGCCGCCCTGCGCTTCGAAGGGGGCGTGCTGGTGGAGGAATTTAGCACCCTAGTCAACCCCGGCATCCCCGTTCCGCCCCCCATCCAACGCCTGACCGGCATCGACGACAACATGGTTTCCGCGGCCCCCTCCCTGGACGAAGTCCTGCCCGGCCTGCTCTCCCTCCTTGAAGGCACCGTCCTCTTCGCCCACAACAGCTCCTTCGACCTGGCCTTCTTGGAGAGGGCCGTAGGCGCCCCCTGTCCGGGACCCGTCCTCGACACCCTGGAGCTCAGCCGCATACTGTTTCCGTCCCTGGCCTCCCACAAACTGGGCTTTCTGGCAGCTCATTTCGGCCTTGCCGCGGACCCGTGCCACCGGGCCCTTGCCGACGCCCGTGCGGCGGCCGCCCTCCTGGAGATCCTGTGGGAGGAAACCCTGAGGCTCCCTGCGCTCCTCTTGCAGCGCCTGCAGGTCCTCGCCCCGTCGCCCCTGGACCTGTGGTTCGAAGCCGCCGCCAAGGAAAGCCGCCACCGCGCACCGGCAGGGGAAACCGCGGCCACCACCCAGGGCCTTTTCGCCCCCAATGGAGAAACCATGGCTTCCGTGCCTTTTTCCCCGGACCTCCTGGCCGGGCACCTCGCCCCCGGAGGCTCCCTGTCCGCCGGCCTGCCCGGGTACGAATACCGGCCCGAACAGGAAAAAGTACTGCGCACCGTGGCCTCCGCCCTGGCCGAAGGCAGGCATGCCTTAGTCGAAGCGGGCACCGGCACCGGCAAATCCCTGGCCTACCTCATCCCGGCCGTCTACTGGGCCCGGCACAACCAATGCCGCGTGGCCGTAGCCACCCACACCATCAGCCTGCAGGAACAACTGTGGAACAAAGACATCCCCTTCCTGCAGGAAGTCCTGCCCGTGCCCTTCAGGGCGGCCCTCCTCAAAGGCCGCAGCAACTACCTCTGCCGGCGGCGCCTGCGCCAGCTGGAAGAAAACCTGGCCGCCGGGGGCCCTGCCGAAAGACTCTTCCTCATGCGCCTCCTGCGGTGGCTCCACCTCACCACCACCGGGGATTGGGGCGAAATGAAAATAACACCCGAAGAAGAAGCCTGGAGGAACATGCTCTCCTCCGACAACGAAACCTGCCTGGGGCCCTCATGCCCCTTTGCCTCCGGCGCCTGCTTCGTCACCGCGGCCCGGCGGCGGGCCGAAGAAGCCGACATCCTCATCCTCAACCACTCTCTGCTGCTGAGCGACCTGTGCATGGACAACCAGGTGCTGCCCGCCTTCGCCCATGTCATTATCGACGAAGCCCACCACCTGGAAGAAACCGCCACCGATCACCTGGCCGTCACCTGCAGCCAGGCAGGTCTGGCCTCCCTTTTCCGCCGCCTGGAGGGGAGCGGCTCCCTAGCCGGCTTCCTCCACCAGCTCGCCATGCTGGCCGCCAAACTCCCCCCTGAAAAGCGGGAGCCCCTCGGCAGGCGGGTGGAGGGGGCCCTGTCTGCCGCTGCCGCGGCCCGGGAAGCTGCCGGGGCCCTCTTCGAAGCCCTCCGATCCTGGTGGGAGGGCCTCAGGGTCCAGGAACCCCAACTGCGCCTTACCGCCCGGGTAAAGGAACACCCCCTGTGGGAAAACGTACTGGTCGCCGCCGACGGAGTGGAAGAAGCCTGGACCCATCTGGAACGGAGCCTGGAAAAACTGATATCCCTCCTGGACGACATGGGAGCCGCCGAAAGGGCCCGGGAGGCCGAAAAACTGGCCGCCGCCCTCCAAAAACAGTGGCAGGCCCTAAGCCACATCCTCGACGAAGAGGGCCAGGGCAGCGTCGCCTGGATCGAAAAAACCCCTGCCGGGTCCCTGGCCCTATACAGCGCCCCCGTGGAAGTGGGGCCCATACTACAAGAAATACTCTTCAAGCCCCTAAAGAGCGTCATCCTGACCTCGGCCACCCTCCGGGTGGACGGCACCTTTGACTTCTACTGCCACCGCACCGGTCTCGACCTCCTGCCCCCGGAGAAACTGTGCACGGCAGCCTTCGCCTCTCCCTTCAACTACCGGGATCAGGCCTTAATCTGCGCCGCCACCGACCTGCCCAACCCCGGCAGGCAAACCGACGAAGAATACGCCGAAGCCACGGCCCAGGCCATAGCCAACGTCTCCCTGGCAGCCGGGGGCCGCACCCTCGTCCTCTGCAGCTCCCACCGCTTCCTCCGAGCCGCCTACGAAGCCGTGGGCCGGGCCCTCGCGGGTACCCCCTTCGTCGTCCTGGGCCAGGGGCTGGACGGCAACCGCTTCCAGCTCCTGGAGGAATTCACCCGCTGTCCCCAAGCCGTACTTTTGGGGGCCAATACCTTTTGGGAGGGCATCGATCTCCCGGGAGACCTCCTCCGCTGCGTGGTCATCCCGCGCCTCCCCTTTCCGGCGCCCAACGTTCCCATCCTGGCCGCCCGCATGGAAGACCTGGCCTCCAAGGGCAAAAACCCATTCGCCTCTTTAAGCCTTCCCGTGGCGGTCATCCGCTTCCGGCAGGGTTTTGGCCGCCTCATACGCCGAGCTTCCGACCGCGGGGCCCTCGTCGTCCTCGACCCCCGTTTGACAAAACAGTCCTACGGCGCCTCCTTCCTCAGGTCCCTGCCCCCGGTGGCCTTTCGCCAGGGGCCCATGGCCGTAATCCTCCGCTGCCTCACCGCCTTCTTCAACTTTTAATCACTTTCTCCCGCGGGGGTTAATAGTATATAAGGGAGGCCGCCGGGACGGCCATCAACCCTCCGGGAGGTGAAAGGACCTATGCGCGTATACTTTATACCCCTGCCGGGCTTCCTCAAACGCCTGTTGAAAAAACTCCTCCACCAGGAATGAGGGAAAACCCCCTCTTTTTTAGCATAAACCCTTCCCCCCGCTCCTAGAATTAAATAGAAGGGGGGAAGGGCCGGTGCGGCACACCGTCAAATTAGTGGGTTTGGGCTTCTTACTGGGGCTCCTGGCAGGCTATACCTTGGGGGGATGGATACATGGGGGGCGGGAAGAGGACAAGACGGCGGACCTGCCGGTAATGTCCTCCATAACCGTCACCTCTCCTTCTCCCTTCGACGTCATCTACCTCTTCTACAAAGCCGTAGAAGAAGGAAACGAAGAACGAGTACGGGAATTAGTCACCCCCGGATTTTTCGAGGAACTCCAGAAGGAGAGATTCCTCGAGGAATGGCGGGCGCGGAAAAACCTGGAGCCGGAACTCCGCTTCGTCCTGTTCCTGGTATCCGACCAGGGCGTCGATGAAGAAGCCGGTCGGGCGTGGGCCCGGGGCCGGGCGGAGTGGGAATCCCCGCGGCGGGGCCTCCTCAGCACCGAAGAAACCGTTCACCTGGTGCGCAGCTACGAAACCTGGCGCATAGAGGCCATCGATAGAGACTCTCCCCTCCACGCCGCCAACGAAATGTACCAGGCCATAGAACAGGCCGACTGGAGCCGCCTCCGGGCCGTCCTGGAACCCGACTACTGGAGAAAGCTCAACGCCGCGGGCGTCATTTCTGCCCTGAAAAAAGACCGCCGGAGTTCTACCTCCGGCGTCTACGTCATCTTTTACATCACCGACTTTGCCGTCTCCGACAACAAAGCATGGGTTAAGGGCGACGTCATCTGGCGCCCCTTGAGTCCTGCCACCTATGAGACCCCCGTCACCCTCTCCCTCCGCAAGGTCGGCTCCAGGTGGCTCATAACCGGCATCCAGGGCCACTGGGAAATCAAAAAATAACCCCTACCGCGCCGCCACCCCGGCAATACCCCCCAGACCGCCGGCCAGCAGGGAGAGGCCCAGCTTCTCGCCCCAGGCCGCCAACCCCGGGGGAGCGCCTGTCCAGCTCAAAAAGAGCACCACCAGGGAGAAAAGCGCCCCCACCCCCAACCCGTACCACAGGCCGGCGCTCCCGGCCAGGTGGGAAGCCTTAAGGGCGCCCCAGAACACGGCCAGGGCCCCGCCCACCGCCGCCAAAAGCGGCAGCCTGGCCTCGGAAAGGGGAGTGACGTAAAGGACCACCCCCAGCACCAACGCTATCCCCAGGGCCGCCCCCAGGGCGTGCAACAGCCCGACCATAAGGTGACGCAATACCCTCGCCCCCCTTGACAGCTCTTCCCCTTAAAACCTTATGCAGCTCCTACCCAGAAAATAACTTCCATCCGGGCCGGCATTGTTTCAGCCGAGCATGTCCTAGTTGAGTTGTGATATACCGGCATTGGTGGCGGTTGCCTCCTTTTTGTCCACCTCTGTTACATCACAGAGGGTTGAGGGACCACCGCCTTACATTTTCCATGATTTTGGGGACAACGCCCCTTATTGAGAAAAACTCTTGTCAGGGTGAGCATATATTGACAAAACTTCAGAACTAGTCTTTCGGGACAGCGGGCAAAAAAGAAAAATAAATAAATTGATGGTGTGGAAACATATGGTTAAAATAGAAACAAAGGTAGACCCAGTTCTGCCATAAGAAAAATTTTTGGGCGCCTTAATTATTCTCGGGTATAGTATACATAAGCTGGAGAGTGAGCTAGTAAGAGGGGCCATGGATATGGTACAGGCAAGGAGACGGCAGAACGAAAAGAAGTTTGGTAATTGGGAAGAGTTGCTAGATGGCGGGCGAAGGTACTGGTATGAAGTTTCTGGTCGCATTGGCTGGAAAGCCAGATACATAAAGGAGGTCGATAATAACGAAAATACACTTCGCTTCTACCAAGAAATCTATAATAGTGAGGGGAAGCTGATTGAGATCCACGAAAAATACCCTATAGATCGCGGCCATCAAAAAGTTGGTGAGGGGGAGAATAAATGATAACTAGACAAGACGTAGCCAATAAGTTAATTGACTACCTTTATCAACGTATAAGCCTTGCAGAATTGGTCGATTGGGCTGAAAAAGTGATGATGGGAGAGGAATTTGAAGAACGTGATCTGCCGTTACTCAGAGATATAATAGCCCGCCTGGGGCTTAGTGATACTCTGGCCTTTGGCTTGAGTTGGGAGGACTGTCAAAAATATCTACAGTCCCTTGGGTATCGGGTAGAATTGACAATTATCAAGGCAGCTAGCAATCAATAGAGTGCCGACTTCCTTCCCAAAGCTGAAGCCTGTGGGTTCCTGAAGGCGGCGTAGCCTTGACTTGTGATATACTGGCATTGGTGGCGGTTGCCTCCTTTTTGTCCACCTCTGTTACATCACAGAGGGTTGAGGGACCACCACCTTCATTTTCCATGATTTTGGGGACAACGCCGTTTCAGCCTGCTCGACACAAATGCCGGCCCGCAATTTTTCCTTCTCCCGGTGCCGCGCCAGCGGCATGAACGCCTCCCAGGAAAATAACCGGCCCTCCACGGGGAGGTTTTTTTCCGCCTGCGTCGAATTTAGGGAGTAGGCAGGGATCCTACCAATGGCAGGGGAGCCTTTCATGCCGCTAGGATAGCGCCACCACCAGGGATGAAAACGGTATTTTCGAGGGAGTGAGCCTCTTTGCGGGAGAGCATCTTTTCCTTCTGGCAGGACGCCGACTTCAACGCCCTGGCCGACGAAGCCCCGGTTGCGGGAGAAGAGGGCCTTCGCCCGGCGCCCGCGGGAGGAGGGGAGGAAACCTGGATCTTCGAAACCTTCACCGCCCATCCCTATCACCTGCGGGTCTCCTTCACCGCAAACACCCCCGCCGGCCCCGGGTCCCTCCTCCGCGTAACCTGGTACGGCGACGGGGGCACGGTCCAAGAAACCCGGTCCGGCCCGGAGGCCGCGGCAGACGACCAGGGGAACGGGGGCCTTTCCGTCGGTCCCAACAAAGTCCGCTTTGAGGCCGGGAAATACCTTCTGAGCCTCAATACCGCCAACCTGGCCGGAGAACTGGAATGGGAGCCCCTGGTTCCCGGGTGGCAGCCGGGGGCGGGACGCCTGTCCTTCGGCGACCAGGGCCGCCTGCAGTTCTTCTGGCGGGTGCCGGTTCCGCGGGCGGCGGTCAGGGGCCGCATAACCGTCAACGGGAAAGAATACACCCTGGAGGGCCTGGGATACCACGACTACCGCCGGTGCAACTTCCCCCTGGGCCAGGCCCTGTCGGAGATCTGCCTGGCCCGCCTTTACCACGAAGGGTACACCCTTTTATTTGCCCGTTTTAAGGGAAACCTACTATACAGCGGTAAAGACGTGGCCGCCCTTTACCTGGCGGGGGAGGAGGGCACCGTCCTCAGCACCCCCCACGTAGAAACGAGCCCGGCCGGCCACGGCTCCTCGCCCCCCGGTGAGGTCCGGGCCACCGCCCGTCCGCCAGTAGACCTGCTCCTCGACCCGCCCCTGAACCGGTGGCAGGAGGAGTTGAAGGGGAGACTTTTCGCCGGCGCCTTGCGAATGTGGTCTGCCTCCGGCCGGCTCCGCCTGGCCGACGATCCCGAGAGGGAAGTAAGAGTCCGGGGATGGATTGAAAACCTAACGATAGCAGGGTGAAGGGAACCGTGGAAGAACATCTCCAGGAGATTTACAAAAAGCTCCACGACAGGGATTATAAAATAACCCCCCAGCGGCGGGTAATCCTCAAAGCCTTCTTAAACAACGCCCGGGAGCACCTGAGTGCGGAAGAAGTGTACAACATAGTCAAGGACCAGTACCCCGACATAGGCCTGGCCACGGTGTACCGCACCCTGGACCTCCTGGTGGACCTGGACGTCCTTCAGCGCATTAACTTCGGCGACGGCCGGGCTCGCTACGAGTTGGGCCACCGGGACGAGCACCACCATCATCATTTGATCTGCGTCAACTGCGGCCGGGTGGAAGAATTCGACCACGATCTCTTGGAATTCCTAGAACTCCTCGTCACCGAAAAGACGGGCTTCCGCATCACCGACCACCAGCTCAAATTCTACGGCTACTGCCGCCGCTGTCGAGAAACGCCGCAGGAAGCCGAGTAGTCCGGGAAAAACCGCGGTTTTTTTGCTATAAATTTTATGGTATTTCTGGTAGGAATTAGCATACACGGAGGCGAAAAATAGAGGCAGGAACAAGAAAAGGGAGAGATGAGGGTTGCCCGTTCCTGCCTTGCATCCTTTTGCCTCCAAGTATCCACGCAAGGGAGCCACCCGCTCCCTTAAAGAAGGAGCCGAGGGCCTGCTGGAGCAGGGCCTCTACCGGCAGGCGGCCGAGGCCTACCGCCGGTATCTGGAGCGCCGGCCGCGGGACGCCTCCGCCTGGCACAACCTGGGCTACTGCTACCTCCAATTGGGCCGCAACGACCTCGCCCTGGAAGCCTGCCGGCAGGCGGTTAAACTTTCCCCGCGGGACCCTGCGGCCTCCTTCAACGCCGGCATCGCCGCCCAGCGCCTGGGAAAGTGGCCGGAAGCCCACTCCTTCTTCGCCCGGGCCCTCCGGTACAACAAGGGGGATCCTGCGGCCTGGAACAATGCGGGAGTGTGCCTCTTTCACCTGGGCAGGCCGGAAGAAGCCCTGGTTTGCTACCGGCGGGCCCTGGATCTGGAGCCCGCGGCCGGGGATTTCTATTTGAACCTGGCCCAGGCCCTGGTGGCCCTAGGACGGTGGACCGAGGCCGTAGACTGCTGCGAACAGGCCCTAAAACTAAGCCCCTCCGACCCCGGGGTGTACACCGAAATAGGAGACCTCCTGGCCCGCATGGGGAAAGACACCGTAGCCCTTACTTACTACCGCCGGGCCCTGTCCCTGGATCCGGGCAGCCAAAGGGCCGGCCTCGGCCTTGCCGAGATCTTGGGCCGGCTCGGCCGCTGCCGGGAGGCCCTGGATTTCCTGGACGAGCTCCTGCGTCGGTTTCCCCGGAGCATTCCGGCCTGGGAGTTAAAGGGCCGCCTATACGCCCAACTGGACCTGGAAGAAGAGGCGGTATACTGCTATAATAAGGCCTTGGATTTAATCCGTGAAACCGAGGATGTCTAAGGGGGATGAACCACATGCGGCTCCTGGCCTCCAAGGCCGTTCCCTCCCACGAAAACCTTTACCAGATAGTCGATTTTCTAAACAAAAACCTCAAGGAATACCGCTTAATGTTCGGCCTCGCCAAGGACAGGGAAAACGGCGAGGTCATGATCATCTCCGTCTACGAGGTGTAAATCATTGTTCATCCTTCTCACCAACGACGACGGTATCTCCGCCGAGGGTTTAAGGGTTCTGGCCGGCCACCTTACGGCCGTAGCCCACGTATTCATAGTGGCCCCTGAAAGGGAGAGGAGCGCCATCGGCCACGGCATCACCATGCACAAACCCCTCCGGGTCACCGAAACCGAAGTAGGGGAGAACCTTGTGGGCCTGGCGGTGAACGGTACGCCCGCCGACTGCGTCAAACTGGCCCTGGACGCCCTGGTGCCCCGCCCGCCGGACCTCGTCATTTCCGGCATCAACCGCGGTGAAAACCTGGGTACCGACGTCCTTTACTCCGGCACCGTCTCCGGCGCCATTGAAGGTTGCATCAACGGATTCACCTCCCTGGCCGTATCCCTCGCCGGGGAAGGCGAGCCGGACTTCCGGCCGGCCGCTTCCTTCATAGTTTCCCTGTGCCGGGAGCTACCCAACCTGGGCCTGCCCCCCGGCACCCTCTTAAACATCAACATACCCAACGTGCCGCCGGAGGAAATTGCCGGGGTTGCCTTCACCCGCCTCGGCCGGCGGCGGTACATAAACACCGTGGAGAGGCGCTACGACCCCCGGGGCCGGGTATACTTCTGGCTGGGCGGGGAAGCCCAGGACCTGGACCCCGAGCCGGAAACCGACATCGGCGCCGTCCAGGCCCGCTACATCTCCATAACCCCCATCCACCTCGACCTCACCGACCACCGGTTCCTGGAGCACCTCCGCCGCCGGAGCTTTTCCTTCGCCTTCCCTCACATCCACTTCCAGAAGGACAAGTAACGGCTGGACACCGCTCCGGTGAGGAAAAGGGCCGCCAGGTAGACCGCCCCGCCCCCCAGCAGGACCCCCGGCAGCCGCCAGGGTCCCACCCACGGGCCCATGGCGTCCCCGGCGACCTTCAGTACCACGCCCAGCACGGCCGCGGCCGCAAGGGGCCGCAGGGCGGCCGAAACCGGTTCCGGCCGCCAGCCAGTGAGCCGGGCAATGGCCGCCAGGTTCAGGAGGGTGCTCACCCCAGAGCCCAGGTTCACCCCCCAGGCAGCCCCTGCAATACCCCACAGGGGCACAAGGAAGTACACAGCCAGAATATCCACCACCCCGTCCACGAAGGTGGTAAAAAGGACCGTTTTCACGGCGCCCAGGCCGTTTAGAATCCCGCCGGTGGTCTGCTGCAGGTAAAGGAAAAGGCACCCCCAGGCCAGGGCCTTCAAGGGCAGGGCGGCCTCGGGGGTTTTGAACACGGTGTGGCAGATTTCCGCCCCCAGAAAATAAAACCCAAGGGCGAAGGGCAGGCCCGTAAGGATGGTGATGCGCAGGGCCTGGTCACACCGCCTGTGGAGGAGGGCGTAATTCTTTAAGGCCTGAGCTTCCGCCATGGCCGGCACCATAACCATGGCCACGGCCACCGTCACGATCATGGGAAGGTAAACCAGGGTCATGGCAATACCCGAATAATGTCCGTACAGGGTGGTGGCCTCCCGCATGGAAGCCCCCCAGACCTGGAGCTGGCGGGGTATCAGCAGGGCCTCCAGGGTGAGCATAATCCCGCCGGCCGCCCTGGCCAGGGTGACGGGCACCGCCAGCCTGAGGAGGGGCAAGAGATCCCCGCCTCCCGGGGCGCGGCCGCCCTCCAGCTCGTAATATGGCCGGGCCCGCCGGAAAATCACCAAATTGGTGAGGAGGCCCACCGCCTCGCCCAGGACCATGCCCCAGGCCAGCCCGGCCGCCGCCCACTCTATGCCCCGCGGCAGGAGGAGCACGGCCAGCCACAGCCCGCCGGTTACCCGGACCACCTGCTCCGCCACCTGGGCCAGGGCCAGGGGGTACATGAACTGCAGGCCTTGGAAATACCCCCTGAAGGCCGAGGCAATGCACACCAGGGGCAGCGCGGCCAGCATGGCCGTAAAGGCGTGGAACACCCGGTCATCGGCAAAAACCCGCTGGGAAAGGTAGGGGGCCGCCCAGTACAGGCCCGACGTAAAGAAGACCCCGCTTAAAGTGAGAAACCAAAAGGACAGCCGGAAAACCCCCCGCACCCCGCTCCATTCCCCCCGGGCGGCCCTCTCGGCCACCATCTTGGCCAGGGCCACTGGAATTCCCGCCGTGGCGACCACCAGAACCAGGGTGTAAAAGGGGAACACCATTTCATAAAGCCCCATGCCCTCCGCGCCGATGAGCCGGATCACCAGAATGCGGTAGGCGAAGCTCAGAAGGCGGTTAAACAGGTTGGCCATCACCAGTACGGCGGCGCCCTGCCAGATGACCCTTGCGGCCACGGCCCTTCCCCCCTCGCGTAAAATCCTTATGCTCGTCCCCGCAGGTTTAGAAGGACGAAATTGGGGAAAAGTAGAAAATGAGAAAGGAAGAACGAAAAAATATTACAGGAAAAAAGGATTTTTTTAAAGCAAGAGCCAATTATATTCATAAACCAGTAGAGTAGCGAGGAGGTCTTATCTTAATGAAGGTTTACCCCACGGAAAGCATCCGCAACGTCGCCATTGTGGCCCACGGCGGGGCAGGGAAGACCAGCCTTACCGAGGCGCTCCTTTACAACGCCGGCGCCACCAAGCGCCTGGGCAGGGTAGAAGAAGGCAACACGGTGACCGATTTCCACCCCGAAGAGGTTAAGCGCAAGGTAACCATCAACACTTCCCTGGCTTTTTGCGAGTGGAAGGATAACAAAATAAATCTCCTGGACACCCCGGGTTACGCCGACTTCTTCGGCGACGTCCTGGCCGCCCTGCGGGTGGCGGACGGCCTGGTGGTGGTCTTAAGCGCCGTGGCCGGCGTGGAAGTCCAGACCGAAATCGTCTGGGAGCATGCCGACGCCAACGGCCTGCCGCGTCTGGCCTACATCAACAAAATGGACCGGGAAAACGCCAACTTCCACAAGGCCCTGGAAAGCATGAAAGAACGCTTGAGCGGCAATGTAGTTCCCGTCCAGCTTCCCATAGGAGCGGCAGAAACCTTCACCGGCATCGTCGACATCCTAAACCTTAAGGCCTATTCCTACCAAAACGGCAAAGCCCAGGAAATCCCCATACCTCCCGAATACGAAGACGAAGTGAAAACTATAAGGGAATCCCTCATTGAAGCGGCAGCAGAAGGCGACGACGACCTGCTCATGAAATACCTGGAAGGGGAGGAGCTCACCGAAGAAGAGATCCGCCGGGGCTTCAAGGAGGCGGTGGCCGGCGGCAAGGTAATCCCCGTGCTCTGCGGTTCGGCCGTCAAAAACATGGCCGTAGAGCCCCTCCTCGACTTCATCGTCAACTACCTGCCTTCCCCGGCGGCCAGGGCGGGCAAATCGGGCGAGGAACTGGAGAAGGAGCCCCTGGCGGCCCTAATCTTCAAAACCCTGGCCGATCCCTATGTGGGTAAGCTCAGCATGTTCCGCGTATACAGCGGCACCTTCCGGCCCGACACCACCGTCTACAACGCCAACAAAGAAACCGAAGAAAAAATCGGGTCTGTCTTCGCCCTCCAGGGCAAAAACCAGGTACCCGTAACCGTTCTTAAGCCCGGGGACATAGGAGCCGTAACCAAACTCTCCGTGTCCGCCACCTGCGACACCTTGACCACCAAGGCCCAGCCCGTACGCTTGGAAGGTATAAACTTCCCCGAACCCACCCTCCCCGTTGCCATCCGCCCCAAGAGCAAAGGAGATGAAGATAAACTCAGCAACGGCCTGGCCCGCCTGCTGGAAGAGGATCCCACCCTGCGCATCGAGAAGAACAACGAGACCCGCGAAACCGTCCTCAGCGGCATGGGCGAGCTCCACCTCGACATCACCGTCGAGCGCCTCCAGTCCAAATTCGGCGTGGCCGTGGAAACATCCACCCCCAAAGTGCCCTACCGCGAAACCATCAAAGGTTCCGTCACCCGCATCGAGGGCAAGTACAAGAAACAGACGGGCGGCCGCGGACAGTACGGCCACGTCTTCCTCGACATGTCGCCCCTGCCCGACGCGGAATTCGAGTTTACGGAAACCATCTTCGGCGGCGTGGTACCGCGCCAATACATCCCCGCCGTGGAAAAGGGCGTAAGGGAGGCCATGCAGGAAGGCATCCTGGCCGGCTACCCGGTGACCAACATCAAGATAAACCTGGCGGACGGTTCCTACCACCCCGTGGACTCCTCGGAGATGGCCTTTAAAATCGCCGCCAGCATGGCCTTCAAGAAGGCCATGGAGCAGGCCAAGCCGGTCCTGCTGGAACCCATCATGAACGTGGAGATCACCGTGCCCGAGCAGTTCATGGGCGACATCATCGGCGACCTCAACGGCCGCCGGGGCCGGGTCCTCGGCATGGAGCCTGCGGGCAAATACCAGGTCATCCGCGCCCAGGTGCCCCTGGCCGAGATGTACCGCTATGCCATAGATCTTAAGTCCCTTACCCAGGGCCGCGGCCGTTTCCACATGGAGTTCGACCACTACGAAGAAGTACCGGCCGGCATTGCCGATAAGATCATCCAGGCGGCCAGGGCGGCCCGGGAGAAGGAAGAATAAGGAAAGATTTTATTTAGGGGAGCGGGGGCCCGGCCGCCGCTCCCACCCCGGAGAGACCTGCATGAGCCTTCACTTCATCCTCGGCCGCGCCGGCACCGGAAAGACCCGCTACTGCCTCGAGGCCATCCGGCGGGAACTCCTGGCCGCCCCGGACGGCCCGCCCCTCATCCTCCTGGTCCCCGAACAGGCCACCTTCCAGATGGAAAAGGCCCTGGTCACCGCCCCGGGCCTCAAGGGCTCCATCCGCGCCCAGGTCCTGAGCTTCCGCCGCCTGGCCTGGCGTGTGGCCCAGGAAGTAGGAGGCGCCGCCCGCCCCTACATCGGCGACCTGGCCCGGCACATGCTCCTGCGGCGCCTCCTGGAGTATTACGCCGGCCGCCTGGAGATCCTCGGCCGCGGCGCCTGGCGACAGCCCGGTTTCCTGGCCGAAGTGGCCTCCACCCTGCGGGAGTTCAAACACTACCGCCTCACCCCGCAAGATTTGCGCCGGGCCGCCGAACAAGTAGCCTCCTCCGACCCTTCCGGCACCCTGGCCGCCAAGCTCCGGGACCTGGCCCTTCTATGGGAAGAAATGGAAAAGGCCCTGGCCCCCCGCTTCCAGGATCCCGAGGACACCCTGGAGTATTTAGCCGCCGACCTCCCGCGGAGCGAAAACTTCAAAGGGGCGGAGGTCTGGGTGGACGGTTTCACCGGCTTCACCCCCCAGGAATACGCCGTGCTGGAAAGCCTCCTCCGGATCTGCCGCCGGGTTCACGTCACCCTGTGCCTGGACCGGCCGTCCCAGGCAGGGGGCTCATTAAGTATCGACCCCTTCCATCCCTCGCGGGAAACCCGGGCCAAACTGGCGGACCTCGCCCGCCGGTGGGGCATAACGGTAGAGCCGCCCACCCTGCTGGAGGCGGAACCTCCCCGCCGTTTCGCAGCCGCCCCGGACCTGGCCTACGTAGAACAGAACTTTTTCCGGCCGGGCGCCCCCGCCTTTGTCGGAGAAACGACCTCCGTCCGCCTCCTGGCCGCCTCCGACCGCAGGGCCGAGGTGGAGGGAGTGGCCCGGGACATCGTCCGCCTCTGCCGCACCCGCGGCTACCGCTGGCGGGACGTGGCCGTAATGGTGCGCGACCTGGACCTCTACCGGGACCTGCTGGTCAACGTCTTCACCGACTATGCGATTCCCTTCTTCCTGGACGCCAAGCGGCCCCTTTTGTACCATCCGGCGGTGGAACTCCTGCGGGCCGCCGTAGAAACCGTAGACCGCGACTGGGCCTACGAGCCCCTCTTCCGCCTCCTCAAAACCGACCTCGTACCTCTAAGCCGGGAGGAAGTGGACGTCCTGGAAAACTACGTCCTAGCCCACGGCATCCGTGGCGGGCGCTGGCTCGACGGCCGGCCGTGGACCTACCGCCTCCGGTACACCCTGGACGAAGACGTGGAGCCCGGCCCGGGCGACGAAGAAGACCTGGAGCGCATAAACCGGCTCCGGGAGCAGGTGGTAGCCTTCCTCGGCCCCTTCCACCAAGCCCTCCGCGCCTCCCGGAACGTGCGGGAAACCACCCTGGCCCTCTATAACCTCCTCCTTAGGCTGGACGTCCCCGGCCGCCTGGAGGAATGGCGCGCCCGGGCCATGGAACAAGGCCGCCTCGACGAAGCCCAAGAGCACGCCCAGATCTGGGAGGCCGTGGTGGAGGTCATGGAGCAGTTGGTGGAGATTTTGGGAGACGAAGCCCTCACCTTGCGGGAGTACGCCCAGATCCTGGCCGCCGGCCTGGAGGGCCACCGCTTAAGCCTGGTGCCCCAGGGCCTGGACCAGGTCCTCATTGCCTCCCTGGACCGCTCCCGCCACCCGGAAGTGCGAGCCGCCTATCTTCTGGGAGTCAACGAAGGCGTCCTCCCCGCCCGGCCCCCCGCCGGCGGCTTCCTCAAGGACGCCGAAAGGGAGCGCCTGAAAGAGAAGGGCGTGGAGCTCGCCCCCTACGGCGAAAGGCTGCTGCTGGAGGAACAGCACCTTATTTACCTCGCCCTCACGCGCTCCCGGGAACACCTCACCTTGAGCTACGCCCTGGCCGACGAAGAGGGGAGGGCCCTGCGTCCCTCCCAGGTTATAAACCGCCTGAAGGCCCTGCTCCCCGGAGTAGAGGTGGCGGCCCTGGGCCCGGAGCCGGGCGCCGGGGATCCCCTCTCCTACATAGCCCGGCCCGCCCCCGCCCTCTCCTTCCTCGCCGGCCAGCTCCGCCGTTTCAAGGACGGCGAAGAAATAGACCCGGCGTGGTTGGAGGTGTATAATTGGGCCCGGGAACACCCCCATTACCGCCGCCGTCTGGCCGACATCCTGGACGGCCTCTTCTACACCAACCGAGAAGAGCCCTTAAGCCGGGAAGTAACCCAGGCCCTCTACGGCAGCACCGTGAAAAGCAGCGTGTCTCGCCTGGAGAGCTTCCAGGCCTGTCCCTTTTCCCACTTCCTGGGCCACGGCCTGAAGCTAAGGGAGAGACGCCGCTATAAACTCGTGGCCCCGGACCTGGGCCGCTTCTTCCACGCCGCCCTTAAAAAACTGGCCGCCGCGGTCATGGAAGGAGACATCGACTGGGGCAGCCTGGACCCCGGCTACTGCCGGGACCTCGGCCGCCGCATCGCCGAGGAGCTGGCCCCCCAGCTCCAGAACGAGATCCTTCTCAGCACCGCCCGCTACCGCTACCTCACCCGCAAACTCCGGCAGACGGTGGAGCAGGCCGCCGGCGTCCTCACCGAACAGGCCCGGCACAGCGCCTTCCGGCCCGCCGGCCTGGAACTTTCCTTCGGCCGGGGGGAAAGCCTGCCCCCCCTGGAAATCCCCCTCGACGGGGAAAGGGTGCTGGAGATCTCCGGCCGCATCGACCGGGTGGACGTGGCCCCCGGCCCCGAAGGACTCTGGGTGCGGGTGGTGGACTACAAATCCGGCCCTGCGGACCTCAAGCTCCCGGACCTATTTTGGGGCCTGAAGCTCCAGCTCTTCACCTACCTGGAACTCCTCCTCACCTTCGGGCCCCGCCTCTTCGGCCGGCCGTGCCTCCCGGCCGGAGTGCTGTACTTCCCCGTCATCAACCCCCTGGTCCGGACCCCGGGCCCGGCCGCCGAAGCGCCGGAAGGGGAGCTCTTGAAAAAATACCGCATGAAGGGCTTTGTAGTAGCCCACCTGCCGGCCTTAAAGCTCATGGACGACCACCTGCCGGACCCGTCGCCCTTCTTACCCGTGGGCATCAAGAAGGACGGCACCCTGGACGCCCGGTCCGCCGCCCTCACGGCCGACCAGATCGAAGCCTTAAGGCGGCATCTCCGCCGGCTCCTCAAGGAAATAGGGGAGCGCATCGCCCGGGGCGAAGTGGACATCGCCCCCTACCGCCGGCGGGGCACCTCACCGTGCCGCTACTGCCCCTACCGCCCCGTCTGCGGCTTCGATCCCTTGCTGCCCGGCGACGGCTACCGCTTCCTGCCCGACCCGGACGCCCGGGAGATCTGGGAGCGCCTGCTACAAGAGTGACCGGCGCCACCGGTGCGGCCCCTGAGTTATCCCCACTTTTTGCAGGGCAGGCCTGCTTGGGCTTGGAAGCGAGCGATTGGGTCCGAGGGGACGAAGAGCCTCCGCGAAGCCGTACTTATTTTCTCGGAAGGGAAGAGGGAGAAACCGGATGCCCACAACCTGGACTCCAGAACAGAGGGAAGCCATCGAAACCCAAAACGCCCGCCTCCTCATCTCCGCCTCTGCGGGAGCCGGGAAGACCGCCGTGCTGGTCCAACGGGTAATCGAGCGCCTGACCGATCCCCAACATCCTGCGGACATCGACCGCCTACTGGTGGTAACCTTCACCCAGGCGGCGGCTGCAGAGATGCGCGAGCGCATAGGCCTGGCCCTGGCCCGGGCCATCATTCGGGAGCCCCGCGCTGCCAACCTCCGGCGGCAGCTCCTCCTCCTCGAACAGGCCAACATCACCACCCTCCACTCCTTCTGCCTGGACCTCATGCGCCGGTACTTCTACCTCCTCAGCCTCCCGCCCTCCTTCCGGGTCATGGGGGAGACAGAATCCTCCCTCCTCCGCCAGGAAATTCTGGAGGAAGTGCTGGAGGACCGCTACGCCCGGGCCCTGGAGTCCGCGTCCCCCTTTGGCCGCCTGGTGGACTCCTTCGGCGGCCAGAGGGACGACCACCTCCTTAAGGACCTCATCCTCCGCCTCTACACCTTCTCCCGCACCCACCCCTGGCCCCGGTGGTGGCTGGAGAGGCTCCCGGAGGCCTACCGGAACGACAGGGTCTCTTCCCCGGACGACCTCCCCTGGGTGCGGGCCTTGAGGGAGGGCCTCGCCAGGGAAATCAAGGACCTCGCCCTCCAGGCCCGGGAGGCCCTGGCCCTGGCCCAAAGCCCCGGAGGCCCGGCGGCCTACGCCGAAGCCCTCCGGGACGACCTGGCCCGGCTGGAAGACCTTTACCGGGCGGCCTGCCGGTCCTGGGACGACCTCTGCCGGGCCGGCCGGAACATGGAGTTCCCCTCCCTAAAGCGCTGCCCCGCCGGGGTGGACCCCGTCCTCAAAGACCGGGTCCAGGCCCTGCGCCAGGACTACAAAGACCGCCTGCGCTCCTGGCAGCAGACCTACTTCACCCACACCCCGGCCGCCGTCCTCTCGTCCTTACGGGACTTAGCACCCCTGGTGGAAGAACTGGTCCAGGCGGTGCTGGACTTCGGCCGGGCCTACCAGGAGGCCAAGGAGCAGCAGGGCCTGGTGGATTTCAGCGACCTCGAGCACTACTGCCTGCGCCTCCTCCTGGACCCCGAGGCCGCCCCCGACAACCCCCTCCCGTCAGGCCTGGCCCGGGAGCTCCGGCAGCACTTTGTGGAGGTCCTGGTGGACGAATACCAGGACATAAACGCCCTCCAGGAACTCATCCTCCACCTCGTTTCCCGGCCGGAAGAGGAAGGGCCCAACCTGGTCCTTATAGGAGACGTCAAACAGAGCATCTACCGCTTCCGCTGGGCCGAACCCGGCCTCTTCCTGGAAAAATACCTCACCTACGGCCGCGCTCCCGGCAGCCGGCGGCGGGTGGACCTCACCGTCAACTTCCGCAGCCGCCCCGAAATCCTCCACGCCGTCAACTTCATCTTCCGCCAGATCATGACCCCGGAGGTGGGGGAGCTGCCCTACGATGAAGCCGCCGAGCTGCGTCCCGGCGCCTCCTACCCGGCAGGGGAAGGGAGCGGCCCGGTGGAAGTGCACCTCCTGGAGCTGTCCGGCCGGGACGAAGCCGCCCCGCCCGCCGGGTCCGAAGGCGGAGAACCGGAGGAAGAAGAGCTGGAGGCCGTCCAGGCCGAAGCCCGCCTGGTGGCCCGCCGCATCCGCAAACTCTTAGAGGAAACCTTTCTTTGGGACCCTTCCGCCGGCTCCTTCCGGCCCCTGGCCTGCCGCGACATAGCCGTCCTCCTCCGCTCCACCCGCGGAAGGGTAGGGATTTTCCTGGAAGAGCTGGCCCGGGCGGGGATCCCCGCCTACGCCGACACGGGGGAAGGCTACTTCGCGTCCTTCGAGGTGGCCACGGTAGTGTCCCTCCTCCAGGTCATCGACAACCCCTACCAGGACATCCCCCTGGCCGCCGTCCTCCGCTCACCCCTGGTGGGCCTTAAAGCCGCCGACCTGGCCCGCATCCGCGCGGCCCACCCCGGGGAAGAATTCGCCTCCGCCGTCCTGGCAGAAGCCAGGGAAGGCAGGGGCCCCCTGGCCGCCCGCCTGGCCGCCTTCTGGCAGAAACTCGAATCCTGGCGGACCCTGGCCCGCCGGAGTAAACCATCAGACCTCATCTGGACCATCTTCCGCGAAACCGGATACTACGACTGGGCCGGGGGCCTGCCGGGCGGCCGCCACCGCCAGGCCAACCTGCGGGCCCTCATCGACCGGGCCCGCCGGTACGAACAGACCTCCCTGCGCGGCCTTTTCGGCTTCTTGCGCTTCATCGACCGGCTCATGGAAAAGGGAGAAGACCTGGCCGAGGCCCAGCCCCTGGGCGAGAACGAAGACGTGGTCAGGGTCATGAGCATCCACAAGAGCAAGGGCCTCGAGTTCCCCGTGGTCATTGTCGCCGGCCTAGGCACCCGGTTCAACTTCCAGGACCTCTCCAAAAGCAGCCTCATCCACCGGGAACTCGGCCTGGGCCTGGAATGGGTGGACCCCGAAAAAAGGCTGGCCTATCCCACCCTCCTGCACCTCGCCGTGCGTAACCGCCTGCAGAGAGAGGCCCTGGCCGAGGAAATGCGCATCCTCTACGTAGCCCTCACCCGCGCCCGGGAAAAACTCATCCTGGTGGGCAGCTTCAGGGGAGGGGAGAAGGGCCTGCCAGGCCTCAACCACGCAGCCGCGACAGGACCCCGACTGCCGACCTCCTACCTGGCCCGAGCCCGTTCCTTCCTGGACTGGCTCCTGCCCGCCCTGGCGCGCCACCCCCACGGGGAGGAAATCCGGCGCCGGGCCGGCTTCCCCGGTGGGGCGGCCCAACTCCTTACCGACCCCTCTTCCTGGGCCGTACGCTTCTACAGCCTCCGGGACCTGGCCGGTGAGGAAGAGGCCCCTGCGGCAGGGGAGCCCGCCGCCCTGGCCGCCCTGCGGGCCATGGAACCCCTGCCCGCCGGGGGCTCCCGCCGGGAAGAAGTAGCGGCCGCGCTGGAGTGGGAGTACCCCTACGGCGCCCTGGCCTCCATCCCCGCCAAAGTAGCCGTAAGCGACCTAACCACACAAGAAGACCGCCTCTTTAAAGACGAAGTGGCCGTGCGGCCCTACCTCCCCCGCGTGACCCGTCGGCCGCGCTTTGCCGCCCGGGAGACGGGTCTGTCGGCCGCCGAAGTGGGCAGCGCCTACCACATCGTCATGCAGCACCTGGACCTCAAGGCAGAACTGGACGAAGCCGGCATCATTCGGCAGATACGGGGCCTGCTGGAGCGGGAAATCCTCACCCCCGAACAGGCAGCCGCCGTGTCCCCCTCACGCATCGCCGCCTTCTTCTCGACGGACGTCGGCCGCCGCCTGCTCACCGCCGGCAGAGTCCTGCGTGAAGTTCCCTTCATTCTGTCCGTGCCTGCCGGACGCCTGTACCCGGAGGTGGAAGGGGAGGGTGGCCAGGAAAAAGTGGTAGTCCAGGGCATCATCGACTGCCTGGTCTTCGAAGGCGACGGGTGGCTACTCATCGACTACAAGACCGACCGGGTACACGCCGGCAGCCTGCAGGAACTCGTCCGGCACTACACACCGCAGTTGAACATATACAGCCTCGCCGTAGAAACCATCTACGGCCGGCCCGTAAAGGAAAAATACCTGTATTTCTTCGGATCCGGCATCCCCGTAAAGTGCCCCTGACACGCCGGCCGTGCCCGTCGTGCCGGTGCGCCTGCCGCCGCCCTCACGCAAACCCCCGCACTTATTCCGCATATTAATTCCTCCCAATGTGCCGTTCGTCTCTTTTTTGCGTGCATCCCCGCATTCATCCCGGCATTCATAACCCGCACCGGCCGGCGCCCGCAAGGGGAGCCGGTATAAATATTTGTTTATTTGTTCAGAAACATATTGACAGCCAAAATCATGTCTGATACACTGATACATGACAGGAAAAACACACCACCTACACCAATAGGAGGTGAATCCGGTGGAAGCTTACTGCAGAATAACCGTTCACGGGGGCAAACTGGTCCTCAAGGGCCAGGCGGAGTTCGTCAAGGAAGTCTTGCGCGAACACCTATCAGAACTTTTACACGAATGGGGCAAAGAAGACGATAGGGGAAAGGAAAGAGCGGAGCCCGCTCCCGCAGCGGAGGAAGCCGCCCCCGCCCCGTCCCCTGCGTCGCCCACCACCATGGCCGAACTGCGCTCCAGGGCCAGGGTGGAGAACAACAAAGAACTGGTAACCCTCGCCGTCTACTACTGCGAACACTGCCGTCACGAACAGCCCACCAACGAAGACCTGCGCCGCATCCTCAAAGAGGAACTCCGGGAGAAAACCAGCACCATCAACAGCCTCACCACCTACCTGCAGCGGGCAAAGAAAGAAGGATGGCTCGGCCAGGAAGGTAAACGGTGGCGCATCACCTCTACCGGCATGCAAAAGGTGCAGGAATTGCTTGAAGAACAGCAATAATGCTTGCCCGCCCCCACCGTCACTGCAAAGATGTGCGTAATACGCTTGCAAACTACTTTCAGCCTTTCTTCTGCACCACGAAGAATGAAATTTTTCTAAGCTTCCCGGGTCTTTCGGGGTTTGATTTTCCTGGGCCGTATGGGCCACAATACGGGCAAATACTAACACTTACAGCTAGGAGGTGTTTTAACATGAATGTTGCCCACTACAAGTGGCTCCGGGAAAGTGAGCTGGCCCTCCTTGTGTGCCTCGTGCCGGTCTACGGGGAAGACGGCGGCAATTATACTGAAGTGTGGTTTGAGAACAACAGGAAACAGATAGTGCAGAACCGCGTGAAAACCGTTACCAACAACCTGGTACAGTTCCTCGGCGCCAACCCCCGCCAGGGCCTTGCCGCCTGGCACCGGGGAGGCCGCCGCCACGCCCCACCCATAGTGCTCACGCCGTCCCTCACCCTGGTGGCCCTTCCCGTCCGCCGTCCCCTCTACCGCGACCAGGGCGGCATAGGCTACGTCGTGCTCCAAAAAATATCCACGTGGGAGGCCGTGGAAGAAGGGGATTTCCGCACCCGGCTACTCCTGGCGGGCGACCATCGGTTAAACTGCCTCCTCAAAAGAGAAACCCTGGAGCTCAGGCTCCTGGAAGCGGCCAGGGTGTCCCACCGCTCCCGGGAGCTCTTTGCCAAACTCTCCCGGCACCCTGGGCCCCAAACCCCGTTCTCCTTTGATCCCGACGACATTACCGAATAGCACACACCCCCCTCGGGGGGTGTTTCACTTCTTGTTCCCAAAACCTCGAGCCTCGCACCTATTTTGCCCACGGTCTTCCCCGAGCCCGCAAAAACTGGAAGGATTTTTTCTCCTCTTGTCGAAAGAGAGTCACATAGATACCCCACAAATTCCATTTACAGAAAGGAAACCCGACTTGAGTAAAGCGGAACAACTAGTCAGCAAGGGCAAGAAACTGTTGGAGAAAGGCGACTTTAATAAGGCGGCCCAGGCCTTCAGCGCCGCCCTGAAGAAAGAAGACGCCGTACCCATACGCAACAACCTGGCCCTCTCCCTCTTCATGTCCGGAAAGCCCAAGGAAGCCCTGGAGGTCTTAAGTCCCCTCTTATCCGCCGGCGAGGCCGTCTCCGAGGCCAATCCCTTTACCTATGCCCTGGCCTCCCGCATCTGCTGCTCCTTAGGCCGGGAAGAAGAAGCCCGCAGGTGGCTCAAACTGGCCGAAAAGAGCTTCGATGATGGCGTGGGGCAAATGCTCCGCAGCTTCCGGGAAGTCCCTGCTGCCTTCTGCGATTATATCACAATCATCATGCAGGCCGCCGGCGACCTCAAGGACCACCGCCGGGTATTCGAACTGTACCGCCGCTGGGAGCCCTACCATCGCTCCTGGGAAAACAGGCTGCTGGCCGGTGCGGCCTGTTTCAATCTGGGCCGGTACAACCGGGCCGCCGGCCTGTGGTCTTCTATAGCCGAAGCCCATCCCCTTTTGGCCGGGATGCAGCAGGTGGCCTTCCTCGTAGAGAGGGGCGTCATCCCGCCCTTTGAAATCGGCTACGATATTTACGGGGCAGAAGCAATGGAAAAAATGCTTCTGGAGCCCGGCCGGGACGAGGAGGCTCTGGAGCGCTGCTTCCGGGACGGCTACATCCGCATGACCATCTTGTCCTTAATTCTCCACGATGGCGAAGACCACGAAGCAGGAAAGGTGGCCTATTCCCTGGTGACTTATAACGGCGAATGGGGCAAGAAACTGGGGCGCAGCATCTTGGACTCCCCGGTCTTCGGCAAGGCGGTAAAAATGGGAGCGGCCCGGGCCCTGGTAGAGCTGGGCGTACTCCCGGAAAACGAGCCCTTTCCCATGTTCATCGACGGACAAAGGCGGATGGTAGAGCTTAAGAAAACCCCCGTAGTGCCGGAACCGGATGAAAAACTGGATGCCCTGGTGGAAAAGGCCTTAAAGCTGCGGGATAAGGGCGAGCTTGACGAGGCCATAAAACTCCTCCGCGACCTTTACGAAGAAGGACCCTATTATCCCCGGGCCGTGCTCGCCCTGGCCAATCTCCTGCGCCAGAAGGGGGAATTGGACGACGCCCTGGAATTAATGGAGGAACTGGAAGACCTGGCCCCGGACAACCCGGCCGTGCTTTTCAACTTCGCTGCCCTAATGGTCCAGATGGGCCGGACGGAAGAGGCCCGGTGGCGCCTGGCAAATATAGACAAAGAAGACGCAACCGAGGATCTTCTGAAAAAAATCGAGCTCCTGGAACGCCAGATAGAATGGCAGGAATTACTCTCGGATCTCCCGGAACGCTTCGTAGGGATGTTCGAAGAGGAAGAGCGCAAAAGAATAGAAGAGAAAGCCCTTCCCCCAGACCCCACCCTTTCCCGGGGGCTCAAAAACATGCCGGCCAACTGGCTCTCGGCCGCCTGTTTAAGCTACGGCCTCGAGCCCGCCCGCCTGCGCAGGGACCGGGAAAAACAGCTCATAGACTTCCTCTCCCGCCGCGGAAACCTGGAAAAAATAGTGGAGGAACTGCAGCCAGAGGAACAGGAACTCCTGGAGTACCTGCTCCGCAAAGGAGGCTGGAGCAGGCTCAATGCCGTCACCCGCAAGTTCGGCTCCATGGAAGGCGACGGTTTTTACTGGGAAGAGGAAGACCCCGAGTCCTCCCTGGGCTTCCTCTGGTCCAGGGCATTGGTCATGGTGGGCAGAGCAGTCATAGACGGCAGGCGCACCAAAATTGTTACCATTCCCCTTGAATTGCGCGAACCGTTGAAGGAAATATTCGGCTTAACTTAAGGCCCGCCCTTAAAACGCGGGCCATGGCTGTGGGGCTAAGTATACAAGCCCCATTTTTGTTCCGCGAAGGAAATCCCCCCCAATTAAGACACGGAAAAAAGGAGGAATCAGGCAACTTTTGGCGAATAAGGTAGAGGTTAGCTCCGGAAATGTGAAACACCCGGCAAATTTATAAGGCACTCAAATTGTAAGTTGCAGGAAAAACTCGACCGGTAGCGTTCAAATGTTCTCTTTCTAGGAGGTTCCCAGTGGAAGCCGTGGGAGTCACTTTGAAACAAGGATTACAACTTGCGCCTAAAGAAACACTGCTGGCCAAGATTAAGACCAAAACCGCCATAGTAGGCGTGGTAGGCCTGGGCTACGTGGGCCTCCCTTTTGCGGTGGAAAAGGCCAAGGTGGGCTACCGCGTAATAGGAATAGAGCAGAATCCATCGCGGGCAGAAAAGATAAACCGGGGGGAAAACTACATATCCGACGTAAAGGACGAGGAGCTAAAGGCCCTGGTGGAGAGCGGGAAAATATCGGCAGTTACCCATTTTGACCCCGTGCCGGAGATGGATGTAATTGTCATCTGCGTACCCACGCCCCTCACCAAAAACCTCACCCCCGACCTGACCTACGTGGAAAAGGTAACCCGGGAGATAGCGAAAAGGCTACGGCCGGGCCAGCTTATAAGTCTTGAGTCCACCACCTACCCGGGAACTACCGAAGAAGTAATGCTGCCCATCCTGGAAGAATCGGGCCTCAAAGTAGAAGAAGACTTTTTCCTGGTCCATTCCCCGGAAAGGGTAGACCCCGGCAACAAGCGGTATACCACCAAGAACACCTCGAAAGTAGTGGGGGGTATAGGGCCTGCTTCCCTGGAAGTGGGCCTAACCTTTTACGGCCAGACAGTAAAAAGGGTAGTGCCGGTATCCTCGGCCCGCGCCGCCGAACTGGTCAAGGTGTTTGAGAACACCTTCCGGGCGGTGAATATAGCCCTTGTCAACGAGCTGGCCATGCTCTGCGACCGCATGGATCTAAACGTCTGGGAGGTGCTGGACGCGGCCTTTACCAAGCCCTTCGGCATCATGCCCTTTTACCCCGGCCCGGGGGTAGGGGGCCACTGCATCCCCATCGACCCCCATTACCTGGAATGGAAGGCCAAGGAACTCAATTTCAACACCCACTTCATCGCCCTGGCCGGAGAAATAAACCGCAAGATGCCCGAGTTCGTGCGGCAGAAAGCTTTGCGAATTTTAAACCGCCTGGGCATCCCGGCATCCAAAGCCCAAATACTCATCCTGGGAGTGGCCTATAAGAAAGATATCGCCGACTACCGCGAATCCCCCGCCCTGGAGATAATAAGGCTTTTACAGAAAGACGGCGCCCGCGTGTTGTATCACGACGAGCTCATCCCTAGCTTTCGCGACCGCGGCCTGGAGATGACCTCCACTCCCCTTACCGAAGAGGTACTAAAGCAAAGCGACCTGGTCATCATCACCACCGACCATTCCTACATCGATTATAATTGGGTGGTGGGAAAGGCTAGACATATCCTTGATACCCGCAATGCCACGCGGCGCGTAAGTTCCTTCCGGGAAAGGATAACTCTGCTATGAGCGTGGGAGTAATCGGGGCGGGCAACTGGGGGAAAAATCTGGTACATACCTTCTTTCGCTTAGGAGAGCTTTCCGGGGTGGCAGAAATAAACCCCAAGACTAGGGAAGAGCTAGCCCAATCCTACCCCGGTATCCCTATCTACGACGACTACCGCCGCCTCTTAGAAAGTGACATCCCGGCCGTAGCCATCGCCACCCCGGCGCCGACACACTATGCCCTTGCCAAGGAGGCCCTGGCTGCCGGGAAGGATGTCTTTGTGGAGAAGCCTATGGCCTTATCCAAAGCCGAAGCCCAAGAACTGGTGGAGATAGCTGAGAAACAGAACCGCATCCTCATGGCTGGTCATCTCCTCCTTTACCAACCGGCCGTCCGCTGGATAAAGGAGTATATAGACTCAGGGGCCCTGGGCAGGATTGCCTTTCTTACCCAGGAAAGGCTAAAATTCGGCCGGGTGCGCTCGGTGGAAAACGTCCTGTGGAGCTTCGGCGTCCATGACATAGCCGTACTCCTCTACCTGGTAGGGCGAAAACCTCAGGAAGTAAAGGCCGCAGGCCAGCGCTTCCTGCAGGAAAAAATAGAAGACGACGTATACGTGCACCTCCGGTTCGCCGGTGGAGTGCAGGCCCATCTCCACGTCTCCTGGCTTTGGCCGGAAACGAGGCGCTCCCTCACCATCGCCGGCTCGGAAGGAATACTCACTTATGATGAACTGGAGCAAAAAGTGACACTGCACAGAAAACGGGTGACCACGGGGCTTAGGCATCATGATGAAGGGAGCGAGGTGGTCTTCCAGGGGAAGGAAGAACCCCTCCTCCTGGAATGTCATCATTTCCTGGAATGTGTAGCCAAACGAAGAACTCCCTTGTCTAGCGGTAGAAGTGCTGTAGAGGTTATAGAAATATTAGAAGCTATAGAGAAGCAATTAAAGGAAGAAGGCACATGAAGGAAAGGGACTACTTCGTCCACGAATCAGCCTACGTAGATGAAGGCGCTAAAATAGGTAAAGGGACAAAGATATGGCACTTCAGCCACGTCATGGCCGGAGCAGAGATAGGGGAGAACTGCACCCTAGGGCAAAACGTGTTTGTGGCCCGTGGCGTTAAAATAGGCAACAACGTAAAGATACAAAATAACGTATCCATATACGAAGGGGTCATCCTGGAAGACTACGTCTTCTGCGGGCCGAGCATGGTCTTTACCAATGTAAAGACGCCCCGCTCCGCTTATCCCCGTAACACCAGTGAGGACTACGTAAAAACCCTGGTGAAAAAGGGAGCCTCTATAGGGGCTAACGCTACTGTGGTGTGCGGGGTGACCATAGGGGAGTGGGCTTTCGTGGCCGCAGGGGCGGTGGTGACCAAGGACGTGCCCCCTTACGCCCTGGTGGCCGGAGTGCCAGCAAGACAAATAGGCTGGGCCTGCGAGTGCGGTCTACCGTTAAAGTTTGCCGGAAATGTAGCCCGCTGTTCCGAATGCGGCAAGGAATATAAAAGAGAAGGAGAGACCAGGATTTGCCGGATAGCTTAAAGCAGGATATAAAAGCAGGAAAAATTCCCCTACTGGATCTTACTCCCGAGATCGAGGCGCTGTGGGATGAACTTTTGAAGGCCATCCAGGGCGTTCTAAAATCAGGCCAGTTTATCCTGGGGCCCAATGTAAAAGCTTTTGAGGAAGAAGTAGCCCAATACCTCGGTGTCAAGCACGCCATAGGCGTAAACTCCGGCACCGATGCGTTAGTAATAGCCTTGCGCGCCTTAGGTATCGGCCCAGGCGATGAAGTCATCACCACTCCCTTTACCTTCTTTGCCACCGCTGAGGCCATAAGCCATGTAGGGGCCACTCCGGTGTTCGTCGATATCGACCCCCAAACCTTCAATATAAACCCGGAGCTCATAGAACCGGCCATCACTCCGAGAACTAAGGCCATACTCCCGGTCCACCTCTACGGCCAGGCGGCCGACATGGACCCCATCATGGAGCTGGCAGAAAAATATAATCTCAAAGTTATCGAAGATACGGCTCAGGCCTTCGGAGGGGAGTACAAGGGCAGGAAGCTGGGAACTATCGGTGATGCGGGCTGCTTTTCCTTCTTTCCTTCCAAGAACCTGGGAGCCTTTGGCGACGGAGGCCTTATCGCTACCAATAATGACGAAATTGCTGAAATGGCCCGTATGCTGCGGGTCCACGGGGCAAGGCAGAAGTATTACAACGAAATCATTGGCTATAACTCCCGGCTGGATGAGATTCAGGCCGCCATTCTCCGGGTGAAGCTGCCCCATATCGATGAGTGGAACGAGGCCAGGCGGCAGGCGGCAAAGCGGTATAATGAGCTTTTGAAAGACGTGCCGGGCATAAGAACTCCCTACGAAGTCCCTTACGCCAAGCACGTTTACCACCAGTACACCATACGGGTAATGAACGGAAAGCGCGATAATGTGAAGCAGTTCCTGGCCGACGAAGGTATCGGGACCATGATCTACTATCCAGTACCCGTACACAAGCTACCGGTCTACGCTAATAGTAATTGCCATCTACCGGAAGCCGAGAGGGCGGCCGGCGAAGTACTGTCGATGCCCATCTGGCCAGAGATTGCTGAGGAAACGCAGATACACATCGCCAGGGGTCTGGAGGAGGCCTTGGCATGAATGCTGCCTTTGCCCGTCTTAAGGCCCTGCTTCCCAAGAGCTCCTTTGCCCGCAACGTGGCAGTCCTTGCGGGCGGCACGGCCGTCGGCCAGGCCATCGTTGTGCTGGCCTCGCCTATTTTGACCCGGCTGTATACCCCGGAAGATTTCGGGGTCTTGGCGGTCTACTCCTCGCTTTTGGGTATTCTTTCTACTGTGGCAGCCTTGCGGTACGAGCTAGCCATACCCCTTCCTGAAAAGGATGAGGACGCCGCTGCGCTGGTGGTACTTTCCCTAATTATCGTGTTAGGAATGAGCTTACTGGTAGGGTTGGGGGTGTGGCTGGGGGGCGAACAGGTAGCGAGATGGGTCAACGCGGAGACCCTAAGACCACACCTCTGGTTGTTGCCCGTTGGGATGGGGTTCGTAGGAACATATCAAGTACTAAACTACTGGACTACCAGAAGAAAGTTATTTGATGTTGTAAGCCTCACAAAGCTAACGCAATCCGGAACTCAGGTGGCTGTCCAGCTCGTAAGCGGAGCACTCGGAGTGACACCGCTGGGGCTAATCATTGGACATATTGCCGGACAGTCAGCGGGTATTGGAGTTCTATTTCGCCGTTCGGGCGTTTCCTTGCGGTTATTCCCTGCCAACAAGCTCGTTGCTTTGGCGAGGCAACATTGGAAGTTTCCGGTCTTTAATAGCTGGGGAGCACTAATCAATATCGTTGGCATCCAAGCAGCGCCCTTGCTTCTGACCACTTACTTTGGCACGGCTATCTCGGGATTGTTCATGCTTACGATGAGGGTTCTTACATTACCCGCTTCTTTGATTGGAAACGCTGTGGCTCAGGTTTTTTATCCTACTATAGCGGCCCAAACTCAAAAGCCTGAAGCAGTACGCACACTCCTAGCCAGAGCCTCCACAGCTTTGTTGCCTGTTGCCTTTGCTATTTTTGCACTGGTTGGCCTTTGGGGACGTGAACTGTTTGCGCTTATTTTCGGTGCTGAGTGGCTTGAGGCAGGTCTTTATGCTAGTTACTTGTCCCCTTGGCTCTTTCTCAATTTTATATCTTCCCCTCTCAGCACTTTTGTGTTAGCCAAGGGTCGGCAGGATACTGCTATGTGGATAACGTTGTATGAAACGGTTTTGCGACTATCCGTTCTGCTATTTGCAGGCTTTATGGGCTCTCCGTTGCTGGCCGTGAGACTTTACGGTTTGGCTGGTATGGTTATCAGCGGAGTGTATATTTCTTGGATCTTCCGTCTGGCTGGCAGCAGTATATGGATATGGCTCAGCAGCATTAGGAGTTATGTTTTTGCTGCAGTGCTTTTGTTAACGGCACTCTCGAGCCTAAAAGCGGTTACTGCTCCACCTGTTTCATTTGGACTGAGTGTAGTCGGTATAGGTCTTTTCACTATATGGTCTGTAAAGACTCTACGCCAAGAAAGCAGGGAGACTCGTGCGTGACATTCACGTACTAATCATCCCTTCATGGTACCCAACAGAGCAATCCCCTGCTGCCGGAGTTTTCTTCGCGGAGCAGGCTAAGGCCCTCCATAGGGCTGGTATACGCGTAGGGGTAGTGGCTCCTATACAGCGGAGCGTCCGTACCCTTACACAGGGTGATCTTTTGAACTACAACTTTAAAACTGAGTTCCGCGAAGAGGAGGGTATACCTACTTTCCGCTCATTGGGCTGGGCCGTTCCCAAATTGCCGCGCGTGAATCGGCAGATCTGGCTTTGGCAGGCCCGTCGGCTCGTTGACCTTTACGTGCAACGTTTTGGTAAACCCAACATCATTCATGCCCATGCAGTTCTCTGGGGAGGTGTGGCTGCGCTGGAGGCTTCCCAAAAGCTAGGTGTTCCATTTCTGGTTACGGAACATTCAACTGCCTATGCGAGGGGGCTTATCGAACCCTGGCAGGAGCCCGACATTAAAAGAGTCTTGCAGCACGCCAACGTACGGGCTGCAGTTTCTCATAGCCTAGCAAGACTGATTGCTCCTTATGCCATGGGGCTCCCTATTGAGGTCGTGCCGAATGTAGTAGATACCGAGTTCTTTACTCTCCCACCGCATCCAAGACGTTCGCGCCCTTTTGTCTTTCTTTCGGTAGCTTTGCTGACACCAAAGAAGGGTATAGATGTTCTGCTCAAAGCATTTACAGTAGGATTCAAAGGTCATCCAGAGGTCGAGCTTTGGATTGGCGGCGATGGTCCACAGCGATCCGATTTGGAGAGCCTGGCTCATAGCCTTGGCATTGAACCGCAGGTTCGCTTCCTTGGCCTGCTGAACCGAGAACAGGTGCGTGAAGCCATGTGGAGAGCCAATGCTTTCGTGCTTCCAAGTTATGTTGAAACATTCGGTGTGGTATTGATAGAAGCTATGGCAACGGGGCTACCTGTTATTGCAACTCGTTCTGGTGGCCCTGAGGAATTCGTTACTCCGGAAGTCGGGTACTTAGTATCACCCGGGGACATTAAGCAACTGGGAGAGGCCATGGCAACGGCTTACGGGAACGGAGTGGTGGGATCGGAAGAACAAATCTCAAGGTGGGTAAAGGAGAGTTTCAGCTTTTCAGCTGTATCGTTGCGGCTAATCGGCCTGTACATGTCACTAATTCGGCAAACTCCCGACGCAATATGTCTTGGAATTTGAGTAGAAAAACCCTACTACAATATATTTGAGGTGATGCATGAGAGAAATGTGGCGTAAAATTGTGGTGTTATTCTTAGTCAGTGTGGTAATTAGTGGTATTTTCACTACATACTTTGAAGAATATCAAAAGAGCCTTCTCATGCCTATACGAAACATAATTGTCCTTGGTACTTGGGACAATCGCTCCGAAGAAGACGTGCCCATCACCTATTACGGGCATGCCAAGGGTATCAACCCAGTGCATGTTGCCCTATCAGTAAGGCGGACAGTTTTAAAAATTTTGGAGGAACAACATCATTATCCATTTGCCGATACAGATGGATTCCGCAAAATCTTAGACATTGCAGATTATTTCATTGGTAATGCTGAGGAACATTATTATGAAGGCTTGAAGTTTTATGTTTGGACTTATAATTTTGATTGGCCGACGTATAACTTGTCTGCGCCTTGGGTTTCAGGAATGGCACAAGGCCATGTGATTGAAGTCATGCTTGCTGCTCATAAGTTAACGGGAGAAGAAGAGTACCTAGAAGCAGCTCGTTTCGCTGCAAATGCTATGGCTGTTCCTTTAGAGCATGGTGGAGTAGCAGTTGAAGTAGATGGTGGGTTATGGTTTGAGGAGTATGCAAAAGCGGGTGTTAATCCGCCATATGTATTAAATGGCCATAATTTTGCTTTAGAGGGTTTATGGTATCTATCGTTGGTAGATGACAAGTACCGTGAACTGTTTGAAAAAGGTGTTAAAGCATTACGACATTTATTACCGCGCTTTGATGCTAGAATTTGGAGCATGTATGACCTGGTTGGTACACCAGCTAATCGTAAATATCAACAAATTCACGTTAACCAGTTACAAATGTTATACAACAGAACAAATAATGAAATATTTGATATATATGCAAAAAAATTTCAAATGCAACTTTATTTACCATTCACCTTATTATTTAGGATGTGGATATATCCAAGCACGTTCTTGATCTCAATATTTTTTATTAACACCCTAGGAACTTTCCTTGCGGTTACAGTCATATTATTTGAGGTTCAGAAAATTAGAAGGAGAAATGACCATGTCAGGTAATTCAAGAGAAAAAGATAAAATGTTTGATACAAAGAAGCAAAGAATACCATATTTGCTGATATTATTATGGATTAGTGTGCTGTTTTCACCTCTAATAAAATTAGGAGTATACTTACGAATTGATCACATATTTTTTATTTTGGCTTTTTGTTTTCTTGTTATTAAAAGACAATTTCATTTAATTATACCTAAAAGTGTAAGGTTTTTTGTATTATTTGCATTACTGTTGATGTTTAGTGCTACGGTTAGTGCCCTTTTATCATCATTTGTTACGGGTACCGCCAACTTTTACTTCGTGATCAATTGGCCGGCCAAGGTTTTGCTAAATATTATTATAGGAGTGACAATTATCAATCTTTATGGGCAGAGGTTTCTAGTATTGGAAAAAAGTCTACGTCTTCTCTGGTGTGGAATTGCTGTTATGGGCTTGATTGGGGTTATCCAGGCAGCTGAGTTTCATCACTTTATTCCTAATATAGGACTAAACACTTTCCTTAGTAAATTTTTCCCTTATAAGGGAGAGAGTGTTGATGACCTCCTAATAAAAACAGGAGGCTATATACTTAAGATGGGAGGAGCAGGACGAGCTACGTCAACAATGGATGGTCACCCAATTTTGTTAGGTGATTTTCTTGCTTTCATATTATCGATGTTTTTGCCATTTGCACATAATGTGCAAAACATAGGGATTTACCTAATTTCGGTCCTGTGTTTGCTCCTCACTCTTTCTAGAGGGGCAGTAGTGGGGTGGATAAGTGGAATATCGGTATACTTAATATTGATAGTGTGCCACAGTCTTATTAGTGGAAAAGGTAAAGAAATACCACGTTTTATTACATTATTACTACTCGTGGTAGGTACCTTTTTTGTTACATTTCAATATACGCCCTTTGCAGAGAAGATTAGCTGGCGCCTTACGAGTACCATAGATACGTTGATGAATACTGGAGTGCCTGAAGAGCGGTTGACGGATAGGTGGCCCAGTGCAATAAATGCATTAAATGAAGCGGGAGCACTAGGCTGGTTGTTAGGGGTACCCGGTGGTTATAGCAAGTCTACCGACAGTCAGTACTTTTGGTTCTTAGTCAACGTGGGCTTGATGGGCGTTATCTTATTATTATATTTACATGTGTTTCTTTTCTCGATCGGATGGAGATTCTTCACCACCATGTGGCCCACTAATCAACAAATTGCCCTTTGGGGATTAGGTTATGCAGCTGCGATCATCGCATTATTGATAATGTATATTTTTCATCCAGCGCTACAGGGAGACCGCTTGCTCACAACTCTTATAGTGGTATCTATATTGTTAGATAATACCATAAGCAACCAACGAGGGGGGAAAATGAGAAGTCCTCTCAGACTTTAAGGGGGAACCGAATGGTGTCTAGAGTTTGCGTCGTTAGTACCGTCCATCCTTACTTTGACACGCGGATTTTCTGTAGGCAGGTCCAAACATTGGTGAGGGCAGGCTATAACGTCACCCTAATCGCCCAGCATAAGAAAGGTGAGACTGTCGACGGAGTTAAAGTCATCACCCTGCCTAAGCCCCAAAACCGTTTCACTCGTATATTAGGCCTTACCTGGCAAGCCTTTCGCCTTAGCTATCGGCAAAAGGCCGCAATTTATCACTTACATGATCCTGAACTCTTGGTAGTGGGACTTTTACTCAAGGGGTTGACAATAGGAAAGGTTATTTACGACGTGCACGAAGACGTACCTAAGCAAATTTTGAGCAAAGAATGGATCCCTAGGCCTCTACGTAGGTTTGTAGCACGGGGGGCACGCGTGACTGAGGCGTTGGCTTCTTTAATATTTGATGGCATAGTCGCCGCTACGCCTGCCATTGCCAAGCGCTTCCCGGCAGGCAAGACGGTAATAGTGCAGAATTTCCCTATCTTGAATGAGCTTGTATCGCCAGATCCCACACCGTACCAGAACCGCCCCGCCAAGATAATCTATGTGGGCGGCATTACCGTAATACGGGGCATTCGGGAAATGGTGCAGGCTATGAGCCTGGTACCAGAGAGCTTGAATGCCCGGTTAGTGCTCGTAGGGGCCTTTTCTCCGCCATCTCTGGAAGCAGAAGTGCGCGGCCTGCCGGGTTGGGATCGCATAGAGTTTGTGGGCTGGCAGGACCGTGCTTCTGTGGCGCGGTTACTGGGGGAGGCGCGAGCGGGGCTAGTGCTATTTCATCCGGAACCCAATCATCTGGAAGCCCAGCCTAACAAGCTCTTCGAGTACATGTCCGCCGGCCTACCGGTGATCGCCTCCGATTTTCCTTTGTGGCGTGAAATCGTGGAGAAAGAACGATGTGGGCTGCTGGTGGACCCGTTGGACCCGGCGGCCATTGCCAAAGTCATTCAGTGGATTTTGGAACACCCGGAGGAAGCCGAGGCCATGGGCCGGCGCGGTCAAAAAGCGGTTTTCGAGCGCTATAATTGGGATACCGAAGCTGCCAAATTAATTGCCCTCTACCGGAGGCTGATATGAAGATAACTACAGTAGTAGGGGCACGTCCCCAGTTCATCAAAGCAGCCGTAGTTTCTCGAGTGTTGCGGGCTACTCCTGAAGTGCAGGAAGTGCTGGTCCACACCGGCCAGCACTACGACGAAAATATGTCGGATATATTCTTTGAGGAACTAGAAATCCCCAGGCCAGATTATCACCTGGGAATAGGTTCTGGTACCCACGGATCCCAGACGGGCAAGATGTTGGAAGCCATCGAACAAGTCCTATTAGCCGAAAGACCAGAATGGGTGCTGGTCTACGGCGACACCAATTCCACCTTGGCCGGAGCTCTGGCTGCGGCGAAGCTCCATATCCCGGTGGCTCACGTGGAAGCGGGCCTGCGCTCCTTCAACCGAAAGATGCCCGAGGAGATCAACCGCGTGCTTACCGACCACGCCTCGGACTTGCTATTTGCTCCAACCCATGCTGCAGTGGAAAATCTTCGCCGGGAGGGCGTTCCGGAAAAGCGGATATACCTTGTGGGCGACGTGATGTATGACGCTGCGCTTTTTTACGGCGAGAAGGCACGGCGGGAAAGTCGCATCCTCCAAAGGTTGGAATTAATGCCGAAAGGCTACGCGTTAGTGACCATCCACCGCGCCGAGAACACTGATGATCCCAGGAGGCTCCGGGCCATTACAGGGGGTCTCTGCGAGGTAGGCAAGGAAATACCGGTAGTCTTTCCTGTGCATCCCCGCACCCGCAAGGCTATGGAGAGTTACGGGCTCCTAGAGGTAGCTGCGGCTCACCTGAGCCTCATTGAGCCTGTGGGCTACCTAGATATGATCATGCTGGAACAAAACGCCAGGCTCATCATCACTGATTCTGGAGGAGTGCAGAAAGAGGCCTTTTTCTACCGGGTTCCTTGTGTAACCCTGCGCGAGGAGACGGAATGGGTGGAACTGGTGGAGTTGGGGTGGAACAAGGTGGTTTATCCCGAATCTCCGGAAAAGCTAGCTGAGGAAATTAGCTGTAGTTTAGCTGGCTTTCACGGAAAAGAAGGGAATCCCTATGGGGATGGCCACAGCGCAGAGCTGATTGTGAGGCACTTATTGCGCGGATGATTGTGAGGTTGTCGCCATGGCAGGAAGGGAAAAAAGATGCACTGTTTGGCTCTTTAACCACTATGCCATCAGTCCCGATATGCCCGGTGGAACCAGGCACTTTGACCTGGGGCGGGAACTGGTCAAGCGGGGGTACGAGGTCACCATCTTTGCTTCTGGTTTCGACCACGTTACCCACAGCTACGTCAAGACCAAGCCGGGCGAAGGTTTACGGGTGGGAAATTATGACGGCGTGAGGTTCGTCTGGCTGGAGACATTCCCTTATCAGAGAAACGATTGGCGCAGGGTCCTGAACATGCTATCCTACGGTTTTAATTTGTGGCGTCATCACAGGAAGTTTGAGCCACCTGATATTATTATTGGTTCCTCCATGCATCCCATTGCCCCCCTGGTGGGATGGTGGCTGGCACGAAAATACGGGGCGAGGTTCCTTTTTGAGGTCCGTGACCTATGGCCCCAGACAGCGGTGGATATGGGTGCCATGAAGGAGACAAGCCTAATGGCCAAGCTCCTCTATACTTGGGAAAAGTTTATGTACCAGAAGGCGGAGAAAATTATCGTTTTGCTTCCAAATGCTAGAGAGTACATTGCCGGGAAGGGAATCAACCCCGAAAAAATTGTCTGGATCCCTAACGGAGTTGATCTGCGGCGGTTTGATGGCAAAAAGTTGGATCCGTCATCAGCTTGTGCGAAGGCCTTTGCAGAGCATCGGGGCAAATTCAAGGTAGTTTACGCCGGGGCTCACGGCCCGGCCAACGGTTTGGACACGGTAGTCGAGGCGGCTGCCTTGATGTTACAGGTGGATCCAGAGATCCACTTTTTCCTAATTGGCGACGGGCCGGAAAAGGAAAGGCTAATGAAGCGGGCGCAGGAAAAAAATGCCTTCAATATTATTTTTTTAGATCCTGTGCCCAAAAATGAAGTGGGGGCTGTATTAGGGGAGTCAGATTTGCTGCTATTCTGTTTAAGAACTCTTGATGTATATAAGTACGGCATTAGTTTGAACAAACTTTATGATTATCTAGCTAGCAGCAAGCCAGTTGTTATGGCTGGACAGGCGGTCAATCAAGTTGTAGAGGAAGCCGGTGCTGGTCTAGTTGTTGACCCGGAAAATCCCGAAGCCCTAGTGCGGGCTATCCTCCAGATTAAGCAAATGCCGCCAGAAGAAAGGAAGCGACTGGGTGACAACGGCCGCAAGTATGTAGAAAAATACCACAGCATCGAGGTTCTGGGAGAAAAGCTTTCCCAGGTGATTACCGAAGTCCTGCAAAATTAAGGGCGGTTTAAGGTGGGGTTTTATTACCTCGAATTAGGGGGGTAACATCTTGGATTTTACGCTTAAGGCTTACCAAAGCTTTTTGAGGCTTACCAAAGCTTTTTGCGAGCCATTGTCGAAAGTGGCTATAGAGTAATTACTGTGAGGGATTATCTCGCCAGTGAGCAATCCCCACCTTTCGTGATTTTACGCCATGATGTGGAGTGGAACTCCCGCCGCGCTCAGGACATTGCTAATGCGGAACTCAAGCTCGGTTTAAGATCGACATTCTATTTTCGTGTTAATACCAGGGCCTATGATATTCCTTTAATGTTACAGTTGCAGAACGAGGGTTTTGAGATTGGGTATCACTACGACACTTTAGACCGTTGCAATGGAGACTTTGATAAGGCTATTGCTTTGTTCGAGGAAGAACTATCCCGCTTCCGGCGTGCCGGGGTCAATGTCTATACGGTTTGTTCTCATGGCAATCCAAGGGTGAGAAAACGCGGTTATCAGGCAAATTATGATATCTTTAAAAAGGACGAAGGTCTTAAGCGCAGGGCTAATATCCTGGGAGAAGCCTATCTTGATTTGGATTTTTCGGCTGTCAAATACCTCAGCGATGCTGGCATTCGATGGAATGTAGGGCTTACAACAAAGCAGATCGAAGCTTTGCTTCGAACAAAGGAACAACCTGCACTTTACATCCTAGTCCATCCCGATTACTGGTCAAGATCGTGGATACGGGCGCTGGCGCTGAAGTGCGCGACGCGTGGTATAAAGATTTTCCGCATAAATAATATCATTGCCGCAATAAGAGAATATAGTAACATCCTATCGAAAACACGATAGGTAAGCAGGGGGCATGATGACCCTGTGAAGGGGTTACGCCTGGAGGAAGAGATTTTGGGGGGCGGGTTATAGTGCAGCAGCTTGCAAAAACGAAGCAGCTTCTTGCTTTCCTTCAAAACTTCGCCACCCTGAGGCGGAAGCGGGTTACGGCCTACGGAAGTGGGGATAAGGTTCTCTGGCTGGCCGATCTCCCTAGTGACCTGCCTTCCGGTTGGACGGACGCCTGCAGGTCGGCCTTTAGCGCGGAGAAGCCCGATGAGATTCCCGAATTGTGGCTGGAGGTCCGCAAGAAGCGCAGGCCGGAGCCGCCACCGATTCCGGAAGAAATAAAGCCTTGGCTTCCAGATGACTTTTTGGATAAACCGGAAGAATATGCCTTAAAAAGCACAGAGGACCTCTTTGACCTCGTGCAGGGGAAGACCAACTCAGGTACCAAAAGAAATGCTCCCAAATCTCAACCGAATCGTCGGGATTGGCCGGCGGCTGAGAAGTTGGAACAGGTGTGGCTCGAGTATCTGGTGAACCAGTGGGAACCTTGGGCAAAGGAATTTCGCATTTGGCGGGAAGTGCAACAACTCTATGAGGACGTAGACTTTATGCGCCGCCGCCTCGAGGAAGCTGAGGAACGTTATGAGCTTGTCCTCGCTGTAGGGCTGCTCCAGTGGCGCGATCCTGCTGGGGTTACTATTAAACGCCATCTTCTTACGGCCCCGGCGGAGATCTCTCAAGACGCCGTCCGCGGCGTGCTGACCGTGACCCCTGCTGCCTCCTTCGACGGATTCCGGATCGAGTTAGATATGCTGGAATTTCAACACCGGCCTGATTTGGGCCCGGTAAAAGATGAGCTTGAAGACCTTCTGGAGGAACTAGACGTTAGGGCATGGGACAAGGCCAGGGTGGGGAAAATTTTGCGCCTTATTGCCAACCGTGCCGCATCAGATGCCCAGGTGGATGAAAACGCCTGGAGACCCCTCTGGGAGGGATAAAGGCAGAGCCGGACGCGGTTGTCCTTTATGCCCGGGTGTCTACGAAGAAGCAGGCCGACGCTGGAAATCTCGAGCACCATATGGAGAGGCTGCGGGCATACGCACGGGAGAAGGGCTACCGTGTAGTGGCAGAGTATTCGGATGTGGCTTCGGGTTTAAACCAGAAGCGCCGGGGCCTGGAACGGGTGCTAAAAAGTGCCGAACGGGGTGAGTTTAAGAAACTGCTCATCGAATACCCCGACAGGTTGGCCAGGTTCGGGTACGCCTATCTAGAGCGCCATTTAAAATACTGCGGAGTAGAGATAGAAATCACTTCCGAGATCGAGCCTGAGGACGCACATACAGAGCTGGTCCAGGATTTGTTAGCCATAGTGACTTCTTTTTCGGCCCGGCTGTATGGTGTGAGGGGAGGCAGGAAAATCCGGCAGGGCTTCCGGGAGCTGATAAGGGATGCCGAAGAAGGGGAACGACAAATTTAGCTTTACAGTATGCGGGGAGTTCTTCCCAGAGGTCTACCCTGCCTTCCGGTCTTCGAAGTGGAGCCGTGGTGAGGAAGA
>LDZR01002574.1_pt1 | contig 40131 bp, 35 predicted proteins | sample 615371 | NCBI WGS metagenome assembly LDZR01 (sample SAMN03408294, study PRJNA278302) | terrestrial metagenome | isolation source: oil reservoir sample K2 | place: USA: Alaska, North Slope, Kuparuk formation | collected 2013
GCTGGGAAGTCCGCCGGAGCTTGAGGCCGAGCGCTAGTTTGGCCCGCGAGGGTTTCCGGAGCGAGCGTAAGCCAAAGCAGGCTGAAAAGCGGGGATACGCCAGCTTTTTACCTATTGCGGAGGGGGGCGATATCTCGTAGAATAGAATGAAGACTCGGAGAGGAGAAATAGGGCAACTCAGCTGGAGGTGTAAAATTTGACGCGGACTATTCCTTTGCTTCCCTTACGGGGAGTTATTGTTTTTCCATATACCGTACTCCATCTGGACGTGGGGCGCGAGCGTTCAGTTAACGCTATCGAGGCGGCCATGATCCGGGACAGGGTTATTTTCCTGGCCATGCAAAAGGAAGCCCAAACTGATGAGCCTGGGCAAGAGGATATTTACACCACCGGGACGGTGGCCGAGATCAAACAGTTGCTGAAGTTACCCGGAGGGACCATAAGGATACTGGTAGAGGGGTTGCGGCGCGGCATGATCGTCCGTTACCTCGGTTACGATCCTTATTTTTCCGTTGAAATTGAGGAATATGTCGACGAGGTCCCGTCCGACAACGAACTCGACGCTTTAACGCGGACTCTCATCAACGAATTCGAGCATTATGTGAAGATGTCCAAGAAGATCCCGCCGGAGACCGTAGTCGCGGTGGTGAACTTGGAAGAGCCGGGGAGGATGGCGGATGTTATTGCCTCTCACTTAACGCTAAAACTGGTTGACAAACAGGCCATCCTGGAGGCCGTGGACGTCCGGCGGCGGTTGGAGCTCCTGTGCGAGATACTGGCCAGGGAAAAGGAAATCCTGGAGCTGGAACGCAAGATCAACCTGCGGGTCCGCAAGCAGATGGAGAAGACCCAGAAGGAGTACTACCTGCGGGAACAGATCAAGGCCATCCAGAAGGAGTTGGGCGAAAAAGACGAACGCCTGGCCGAGGCCGAAGAGTTGCGGGAAAGGATTGCCAGGGCGAAACTCCCCAAGGAGATAGAAGAGAGGGCCCTTAAAGAAGTGGAGCGGCTGGAGAAAATGCCGCCCATGGCTGCGGAAGCCACCGTGGTGCGCAACTACCTGGACTGGTTGCTGGCCCTGCCCTGGCAGACGGAAACCAGGGACCGCCTGGATATCAACGCGGCGGAAAGGATTCTAAATGAGGACCATTACGGCCTGGAAGAGGTTAAGGAGCGTATCCTCGAATATCTGGCCATTCGCAAGCTGGCCAAGAAGATGCGCGGGCCTATCCTGTGCTTTGTGGGGCCGCCGGGGGTGGGGAAAACTTCTCTGGCCAAGTCCATTGCCCGGGCCCTCCAGCGCAGATTCGTCCGCATTTCCCTCGGGGGAGTGCGGGACGAGGCGGAAATACGCGGTCACCGGCGCACTTATGTTGGCGCCCTACCCGGACGCATCATCCAGGGGATGAAGCAGGCGGGCAGCAAAAACCCTGTGTTCTTGCTGGATGAGATCGATAAAATGAGCAGCGACTTCCGGGGCGATCCGGCGTCGGCCCTTTTGGAAGTATTGGACCCGGAGCAGAACTATATGTTCAGCGACCATTATATTGAGGCACCCTTTGATCTTTCCAAGGTAATGTTTATTACTACGGCCAATGTGGAATACTCCATTCCCCGGCCTCTGCTGGACCGCATGGAAGTCATCCGCATACCGGGATATACGGAAGAAGAAAAAGTAAAAATAGCCCAGCTCCATCTTATCCCCAAGCAGATTAAGGAGCACGGGCTGAAGGCGAACCAGCTGGTTATTTCGGAGAACGCCCTCCGCCGGATTATACGGGAGTATACCAAGGAGGCGGGGGTGCGGAGTCTTGAACGCCAGATAGCCACCCTGTGCCGCAAGACGGCCCGCGACATTGTGAGCGGAAAGGCCGAAGCCGTCAAGGTGACGGCTCAAAACGTGGACACCTTTTTGGGCGTCCCCCGCTACCGCCATACTGCAGCCGAAGAGGCGGAAGTAATCGGTGTGGCCCGGGGACTCGCCTGGACGGAAGTGGGCGGCGAGGTCCTCAATGTGGAGGCCACCGTCTTAAACGGGAAGGGTAATCTGACCCTGACCGGTAAGCTGGGAGAGGTTATGAAGGAATCGGCCTACGCAGGCTTTAGCTATCTGCGGTCGCGGGCAGCAGATCTCGGGCTGGCCCCCGACTTCCACGAAAAATGCGACGTCCACATCCACGTGCCGGAAGGGGCCATTCCTAAAGACGGCCCTTCGGCCGGTATAACCATGGCCACGGCCATGGCTTCGGCCTTGATGGGGGTTCCGGTACGTAGCGACGTTGCCATGACCGGGGAAATAACCCTGCGGGGCAGGGTGCTGGCGGTAGGAGGGATAAAAGAAAAGGTGCTGGCCGCCCGCCGGGCGGGGATGAAAACCGTTATCCTCCCCCGGGATAATGCCAAGAATCTGGAGGAAATACCCCCCCAGGTAAAGCGTAAGATAAAATTCGTGCTGGTAGACCATATGGACGAAGTGCTCAAAGAGGCCCTGGTTCAACGTGTCCATCCGGCGGACAAAGGCCGGCAGGAACGCGGCGATTACGCCGAGGCTCCGGCAGATGCCGGCCCGGTATCATCCACGCTTAGCAACTAGCAGCCGGGAACGACGGCTGATGTATCCTTACCTTTGGCGGTAGAGGCCCGCCTGGGCCTGCGAGGGAGCGAGCAAGCCTTCGCGGCTGCCAAACTTCACGAAGTCCAAAGCAGAGGCGGGACCGAGGCCGAAAGGGGCCTGTGGCCGGCAACGGAGACAGGATTTTGACGAATTTGCCGGGAACCCCGCCAAAGCTGGAGGCTGAGGGAAAGTTGGGCCTGCAAGGGTTTCCGGAGCGAGCGGAAGCCAAGCAGGCCAGGATCAAAACTGGGGATGCGCCAGGAACGACAGCCCTTGACATGGTTTGGCCCGAAACGTTAAGATATTACCGGACCTTCATAGCCAATTCCCTCGTCCGGCAAGGGCGGATGAGGGTTTTTTTCTAAAAGCATAAGGAGGAAACGGGTGTGCCTTCGGCAGTTTCATTGCCCTCGGTCTATTCACCTAAAGAGGTTGAACGGAAATGGTACCCCGTGTGGGAAAAGGCAGGTTATTTCTGCGGGCCGCGGGAGAAAGCGGCCGGGCGGCCCACCTTCAGCATAGTCATGCCGCCGCCCAATGTCACCGGCAGCCTGCACCTGGGACATGCTTTAGATAACACCCTCCAGGATATCCTGGTCCGCTGGCACCGCATGCGGGGGGATGCTACCCTCTGGATCCCGGGGACCGACCATGCAGGGATAGCCACCCAGGCCCGGGTGGAGGAGGAGCTGGCCAAGGAGGGGTTGAGCAAGTACGATCTGGGCCGGGAAGAGTTTCTGGAGCGGGTGTGGGCCTGGAAGGAACAGTACGGCGCGCGCATTACCCAACAGCTACGGAGGCTCGGCGCTTCCTGTGACTGGAGCCGGGAACGCTTTACCATGGACGAAGGTTGCTCCCGGGCCGTTAGGGAGGTTTTCGTGCGCCTCTTTGAGAAGGGGTTGATTTACCGCGGCAATTACATCATCAATTGGTGCCCGCGCTGCCAGACCACTATTTCCGACATCGAAGTAGAACACCAGGAAGAGGCCGGGCACCTTTGGTATATACGTTATCCTTTTAAAGACCGGCCGGGCGGCATTGTGGTGGCCACCACCCGTCCGGAGACTATGCTGGGAGATACGGCGGTGGCCGTGCATCCGGACGACGAACGGTACTGCCAATACATCGGCGCCACCCTCATCCTACCCCTCGTCAACCGGGAGATACCGGTAATCGCCGATGAATATGTGGACCCCAATTTCGGGACCGGCGCGGTAAAGATTACCCCGGCCCACGATCCTAACGACTTCGAGATCGGCCAGCGGCATGGCCTGCCGGCCGTTACCGTCATCGGCAAAGATGCCGCCATGACGGCGGAAGCCGGGCCGTACGCCGGCATGGAGCGGTATGCCTGCCGCCGGAGGGTGGTTGAGGATCTGGAACGCCTGGGTTACCTGGTGAAAGTAGAAGAGCATGCCCACGCCGTGGGCCACTGTTACCGTTGCGATACAACTATCGAACCCCTGGTTTCGCCCCAGTGGTTCGTGCGCATGAAGCCCCTGGCGGAACCCGCCATCCGCGCCGCCCGGGAAGGACGGGTGCGCTTCGTGCCGGAGCGCTTCACCAAAATCTACCTCAACTGGCTGGAGAACATCCGCGACTGGTGTATTTCCCGCCAACTGTGGTGGGGTCACCGCATTCCCGTGTGGTACTGCCAGCAGTGCGGGGAAGTCATTTGCAGTACCGCCGACCCGGAGGAGTGCCCTTCCTGCTGCAGTACGGCCTTGGAACAAGATCCCGACGTGCTGGATACCTGGTTCAGCTCGGCCCTGTGGCCCTTCTCTACCATGGGGTGGCCTGAGAAAACCCGGGATCTGGAGCTTTATTACCCCACTTCGGTGCTGGTAACCGGTCGGGATATCATCTTCTTCTGGGTGGCCCGCATGATCTTTATGGGCCTGGAATTTATGGAGGATGTTCCCTTCCGGGAGGTCCTCATTCACGGCCTGGTTCTGGATGCCCTGGGGCGCAAGATGAGCAAATCCCTGGGTAACGGCGTAGATCCCATGGAAGTTATAGACGAATACGGGGCCGACACCCTGCGCTTTATGCTGGTCACCGGCAATACGCCGGGCAACGACCTCCGCTTTCACCCGGAACGCCTGGAAAGCACCCGCAACTTCTGCAACAAGATCTGGAATGCCGCCCGTTTTGTCTTATTGAACCTAAAGGATTACGACCCGGAACGGGAAAGGGCACCCTATACCTTGGCCGATCGCTGGATTTTGAGCCGCCTGGCCGGGGTTGTAGAGCAGGTTAGCGCCAATTTAGAGGAGTATGAGATAGGCGAGGCGGCGCGGGTTATCTATGACTTTTTCTGGGACGAGTTCTGCGACTGGTATATTGAGCTGGCCAAAGGCCGCCTCTACAGTGAGGACCCGGCTGCCAAGGCTACGGCCCAGCACGTGCTGGTAGAGGTGCTGGAGACCAGTCTAAAGTTGCTGCATCCCTTCATGCCCTTTATTACCGAAGAAATATGGCACCATCTCCCCGGCGAAAGGTCCAGCATCATGGTGAGCCCCTGGCCCCAGGCCCGGCCGGAATCCCGCGACGCCGAAGCGGAAAAGGCCATGACGCTGATTATAGAGGTGATCCGGGCCATCCGCAATTTGCGTAGTGAGATGCGGGTAGCCCCCGGCCGCAAGGCCCGGGTCCTACTGGTCGCCCCGTCCGACGCTACAAGGCGTATTTTAGAAGAGGCCCGGGAATACCTGACGAACCTGGCCCGGGCCGAACCCGTGGAATTAGCAGCAGCCCTGGAAGAGCCCCCTGTTAAGGCGGCTACGGCAGTTACCGCCGGAGTGGAAATCTATCTACCCCTGGAGGGGTTGGTGGATTTCCAGAAGGAAATAGCCCGGCTGGAAAAGGAGCTGACCGCCGTACAGAGGGAGCTAGAACAGGTGCGCCGCAAGCTCGCCAAACCCGACTTTGTGGCCAAGGCGCCGGAAGAAGTGGTGGCCAAGGAAAGGGCTAAAGAAAAGGAACTGGTGGGTAAAGGGGAAACCCTGGCGGGCCGCCTGCGGTCTTTAAGGGGTTTCTGAGGGGGCCTCTCTCTGGTGGTTTGCCGGTTTCGGCCCGGCCGGCTGTAGCTGACGCTGGGCTACCCGATACCGTCCTATATCTCTAGGGCCAGACGTTCTAGACATTTCGAGGTGAAGAAGCTTGGATTACCCTCAAGCCCTGGCATATTTGCGGGACCTTACTAAATTCGGTGTTAATCTGGGCTTAGGTCGCATGGAGGAGCTGCTGGAGCGGCTGGGCAACCCCCACCGCCGGCTCCGTTTTTTTCATATCGGGGGGACCAACGGTAAAGGTTCGGTAGCGGCCATGGTGGCGGCCATCCTGCAGGCTGCCGGTTACCGGGTGGGACTCTTTACCTCCCCTCACCTCCATAGCTATATCGAACGCATCCGCCTGGACGGCCGGGAAATACGGCGGGAACACGTGGCCGAGATCCTCACCCGCATGCGTCCCCTCCTGGACGGGATGGTAAGGGAGGGTCATGAGCATCCCACCGAGTTCGAAGTAAGCACGGCCATAGCCCTCTACTATTTTGACGAGGTAAGGGCGGATTACGTGGTCCTGGAAGTCGGGCTGGGAGGCTCCTTTGATTCGACCAATGTGATTCCCTCCTCCATGGTCAGTGTAATTACCAACGTGGGTTTCGATCACATGGATTATTTGGGCCATACCCTGGCCGAAATTGCCCGGGAAAAGGCGGGCATCATTAAGGATGGGGGGGTAGTGGTCACCGGCGCGGATAAGGCCGAGGCCTTAGAGGTTATCGAGGCGAGATGCCGCCGGAAGGGGGCCGTTCTCTATCGGCTGGGAAAAGAGTTTAACTATAATCCCCTCGAGGTATCCTCTAGGGGAGGACGGATGGACTGGGAGGGAATGGACCGGGCTTATGCCGGATTACAGGTGCCCCTGTTGGGCCGTCACCAGTTGGGCAACGCCGCCCTGGCGGTGGCGGCAGTGGAGGCGGCGCGGCTCCACCATAACCTGGATATCCCGGAGGAACATATCCGAGAAGGGTTGGACCGGGCCTTCTGGCCGGGCCGCCTGGAGATAGTTAACCGCCGCCCCCTGGTGGTCCTGGACGGGGCTCATAACTACGACGGAGCCCTGGCCCTGAAGCGCTCCCTGGAAGAGCTATTTCCCCACCGGCGCCTGATCCTGGTTTTAGGCATGCTGGCCGACAAAGAGAGGGAAAAGGTGGTGGCCACCTTGGTCCCCCTGGCCCAGGCGGTCATCATAACCCGGCCCAACAATCCGCGGGCCGGTGATTGGAAGGTTTTAGGCCTTCATGCACGGCGCTTTACTCCCCACGTTCAGATTATCAGGCACATATCCCAGGCCATGGAAACAGCTATGGGTCTGGCAGGGCCTGAGGACTTGATTTGCGCTACCGGATCTTTGTACATGGTGGCTGAGGCCAGGGAATGGTTTCTAATGAAGAAAAAAGAGGATTTCGCCGTTAAATAGCGAATAGGACAAAATCGGACCTTGCGCAAAAGGTTTAAACTGAAGCAGGGGGGATTTCCAGATGATGAAGACCCTGAAAGTTCCGGAGGCCACCATCACCAGGCTTTCGGTGTACTCCCGTTTCTTAGCCCAGGCCGACCGCCAAGGAATCGTGACCATCTCGTCGGGAGAAATTGCGGAAGGGGTTGGGGTGAGCCCGGCCCAGGTGCGCAAGGATCTCGCCTACTTCGGCGAATTCGGTACCCGGGGTGTGGGATACAATGTAAAAGATCTTTACTGGCACATCATCAAGATCCTGGGCCTTAACACCACCTGGCCCATGGTCATCATCGGTGCCGGTAACCTGGGGACCGCCCTGTCCATGTACGGCGGTTTCCGGGAGAGGGGCTTTAAAATCGTGGGTATTTTTGACAATGCCCCCCATAAAATCGGCTATCGTTTAAACGGGGTTGAAGTTTACAGCATGGATAGGCTGGCCGAAATAATCGAGAGGGAGAAGGCCCAAATAGCTATTATTGCCGTGCCGGCCGACCAGGCCCAATTTGTGGCCGACGAGCTGGCCAAAACCTCCATCCGCGGTATTCTCAATTTTGCCCCGCGGGTTATCAATGTCCCGAGCCATATCGAAGTCCGCAACGTCGACCTGACCGTTAATTTGGAAATCCTGACCTTTAACCTGGCCTTCCGGCGCACTTTGAAGGCTTATCACGAGGCTTAAGGCCTTAGGGGAGCAGGGCAGATGCCCCGGCTGGTTCTGGCTTCGGGTTCACCGCGTCGACAGCAGCTCTTAAGCCAGTTGGGCCTGCGGTTTGAAACCATGCCCAGTTCCGTCAGGGAGAACCGGTACGACCGGCTGCCACCTGAAGAACGGGTGAGGGCCCTGGCCAGGGCCAAGGCATTGGAAGTGGCCCACAACTTGCCGGAAGCCGTCGTCGTGGGGGCAGATACCCTGGTAGTCTGCCAAGGCCGGGTGCTGGGCAAGCCTTCTTCTCCGGCCGAAGCCGAAGCCATGCTGAGCTTCTTGAGCGGGAAAACCCACCGCGTTTATACCGGAGTCGCGGTGGTGGCCGTGCGGGGTAAAGTTATCCGGGAAGCCCTGGAATGTACCGAAGTACGCTTCCGGCGGCTCACCTCCAAGGAGATTAAAAACTATGTCGCTACGGGAGAACCCCTGGATAAGGCGGGAGCTTACGGGATCCAGGGGCGTGGCGCCCTGCTGGTCGAAGGCATCAAGGGGGACTTTTTTAATGTGGTCGGCCTGCCCTTAGTTAAAACGGCGGGCCTGCTGGAGGAATTCGGCATCGATGTCTGGGGAGGCCCCAAGGCGGATGGCGGAAAATAACGAGGGAAGGACCATCAAGAAGCTACCGGAAGATTTGAGGCCGCGGGAGCGCATGTTGCTGGCAGGCGCCCAGGCCCTCTCCAACGCCGAATTGCTGGCCATCCTCCTCCGCACCGGTACTCCCCGGGAAAACGCCCTGGATTTGGCCCAAAGGTTGCTGGCCCAGCCCGGCGGGCTGCGCTACCTGGCCGAGGTTTCCTTGGAAGAGTTGAAGGAGCTGAAGGGAATAGGTCTGGCCAAGGCCGCTCAAATAAAGGCGGCCGTGGAACTCGGGCGGCGGCTGGCGGCGTACAGCGCCCACCGGCCGGTTATCCAGCACCCCGGCGATGTAGCCGCCCTCCTCATGGACGAAATGCGCTATTTGGACCGGGAACACTTTCGTACTATCTCTTTAAATACCAAGAACCGGGTTTTGGCTGTCGATAATGTGGCAGTGGGCAGCTTGAACGCTTCCCTGGTACACCCGCGGGAAGTCTTCAAAGGTCCTATAAGAAGGAGTGCAGCGGCCGTCATCCTGGTACACAACCACCCCAGCGGGGATCCTTCCCCCAGCGTAGAGGATATTCAGGTCACCCGCCGCCTGGCGGAAGCCGGGAAGCTGTTGGGCATTGACGTCCTGGATCATGTGGTCCTGGGAGACGGATCTTTCGTGAGTATGAAAGAGAGGGGCCTCTTTTAGGCCTTGGATATACAAATTAAAAAGCGACGAGGAAGGAGCATGGTTTATGGTATTTTCCCGGGATATCGGGATTGACCTAGGGACTGCCAATACCCTCGTTTATGTGCGGGGAAAGGGCATCGTCCTGCACGAGCCCTCCGTTGTGGCCATCCGGAGGGGCAACGGGCAGGTGTTGGCCGTAGGAGAAGCGGCCAAGAAAATGATAGGCCGTACACCGGGAGACATCGTGGCCATAAGGCCTTTGAAGGACGGAGTTATAGCCGACTTTGACGTAACCCAGAGCATGTTGCGTTATTTTATACAAAAGGCCGTTCCCAAGGGCTTTTTCGTCCGGCCCCGGGTAGTGGTGGGCGTGCCTTCGGGCGTAACGGCCGTAGAGGAGAGGGCCGTACGTGAGGCCGCCATCCAGGCGGGGGCCAAGGAAGCCTATCCCATCGAAGAGCCCATGGCCGCGGCCATCGGTGCCGGGTTGCCGGTATACGAGCCCACCGGCAACATGATTGTAGACATCGGCGGGGGCACCACGGAAGTGGCCGTAATTTCCCTGGGTGGTATCGTCACCAGTCGCTCCATCCGCATCGGCGGGGATGAAATGGATGAAGCCATTGCCCAGCATATTAAGCGCAACTACAATCTTATGATCGGGGAGCGTACGGCCGAAGAAATAAAAATGGAGATAGGTGCGGCTTATTTTGGTAATACTCCTGAGGACGAAGCCCGGAGCACGCGCACCTACTCCGTGCGGGGCCGGGACTTGGTGACCGGTCTGCCCAAGACCATAGAGGTGTCTGCGGAGGAAATCAAAGAAGCCTTGGCCGAACCGGTGGCGGCCATCCTGGAGGCTATCAAAATATGCCTGGAACGCACTCCCCCTGAGCTGGCGGCGGATCTCATGGACCGGGGAATAGTCATGGCGGGCGGTGGCTCCCTGCTTTGGGGCCTGGACAGACTGGTCAGCCAGGAAACAGGGATGCCGGTTCACATGGCAGAGGATCCCCTGACGGCCGTCGTTATAGGTACCGGTAAAGTGCTGGAAAACCTGGAGGAATTGAAGCGGGTACTCTTTGCCACAAGGCGCTCGGGTTAAGAGAGGTGTTTTTTGTTGCGGTGGCTTTGGCGGAAGTTTTTTCCCCTCCTCGGCCTGGGGCTGGCTGCCGGGATGCTGATCTTTATCTTCCGCTGGTCGGTAGCCGCAGGGACCTTGAGGTCGGCCGGGGCAATTCTGAAAGAAGTGGCGGCACCGGCGGCCGGGGTTGCCACGTGGGTGGGGCACAGGGGCCAAAGCCTGTGGGAGAGTATCCTGCATATGGGCCGCTTACAGGACGAAAACGAGCGGTTAAAAAGGCAGGTGGCCGAACTACAGGGTCGGATAGCCCGGATGGAAGAATGCCGCCTGGAGAACGAACGATTACGACAAATACTGGAGTACCGGGAGGCCACCGAGGGGCGATGGCGCCTAAAAGTTGCCCCGGTTATAGGACGCAATCCCGATAATTGGTTTAGCACCCTGACCCTGGGCATTGGCTCCGGGGACGGGGTTCGGGAAGATCAAGTGGTAATTACCCCGGCGGGAGTAGTCGGCCGGATTATAAGGGTCGGTCCCAGGACGGCTGAGGTTCTGTTGCTCCTCGACCGGGAAGGGGCGGTAGGGGGCCTGGTGCAGTCCTCCCGCCTTCCTGGGGTAGTGGAGGCCAGCCCGGATTACCGGGGGTACCTGCAGATGATCCACCTGGCCCATGACGCCCCGGTGGCCAAGAACGATGTGATCGTCACTTCAGGACTGGGGGGAATTTTCCCGAAGGGCTTGCCCATCGGCACGGTGGTGGAAGTTTTGCCGGAAACCGGGGGTTTGCTCAAAAGAGCTCTCATCGCGCCGGCGGTAGATTTCAACCGGCTGGAAGAGGTCATGGTGATTACCGAGGTTTTCGAAGGGGTGGCGGAGGATGCAGGTGGTAATCTGGCTTATGGCAGGGATGGGAGCTTTGATACTGGAAGCCACCCTTCTGGAATTCTTCAGGATAGCCGGCGTTAAACCCGACTTGTTGCTATTGCTGTTGCTGTTTTACGCCCTGGAAACCGGAGCAGGCCGGGGGACAGCCCTGGGGCTGCTTTACGGCCTGATGGAAGACCTTTATACAGGACGCTTCGTAGGCCTTAACGCCGTAATCAAGATGTTGTTGGGCTACCTTTTCGGCTGGGGCAGGGATAGGCTGAACGCGGACAACCCCTGGGTACCTGTGAGCCTCGCCTGGGGAGCCACCCTGGCGGGAGGGGTTATGTTTTTGCTCCTTGGGCCCCTGGGGGGTATGGACTATCCCTGGCCGGCAGCCTTAGCGGCCGTGATATTACCTGCTTCTATTTATAACGCCTCCTTGGCCCTCGTGGGCCAAGGCCTTTCCCGGAGGAGAGCAGAGTGGGTAGCCAGGAAAAGGAGCCATGGAAGCTCAATCTGAACTGCCGCCTAAAGGGATATTTCGCCTTCGTGGTTTTGGTATTTTTGGTCCTGGCAGGGCGGCTTTTCTTTCTTCAGGTGGTAAATGCCCATGAATTTGCTCGCCAGTCGGCCGAAAACAGCATCCGGCTGATTCCCATCGAAGCCCGGAGGGGAGATATTCTAGACCGCCAGGGGAGGGTCCTGGCCACCAGCCGTCCTGTGTATGCCATAACCCTCACCAATGTCCCGGGACAGGACATGGCGCCTGTGATAAAAAGGCTGGCCCACCTTTTAGAAGATCCCGAACTAACGCCGGAGGTTATCGCCGAAAAATTAAAGAACAATCCGTACCGCTATGAGCCGGTGGTGGTCAAGAGACTGCCTGCCGGTCCCGAGAGCATGGCGGTGATTACCAGGCTGGAGGAGAGGCGGCCGGAGCTGCCGGGTGTAAATATTACCACGGAGCCCCAGCGGTATTATCCCCATGGATCCCTGGCCGGGCACATAATAGGTTTTGTGGGCCAGATAACCCAGGAAGAACTGGAACAGAGGCGTGGGGACAATTACCGCCTCAACGACAAAATCGGGAAGAGCGGTATCGAGCGCTACCTGGAGTATGAAAAACGCGGTGACCTTCGTATAGGCCTGAGGGGTCAGGATGGCGCGGAACAGGTAGAAGTTAACGCCTTCAATCGCAAAATCCGGGATCTCCTTACCATTCCCCCGGCGCCGGGAGATAACGTGGAGCTGACGCTGGATCTGGATCTCCAGAAAACCCTGGAGGAGGCCATGGACCGGGTTATTGCCGAGGCCAAGAAGAAGAATCCCAAGGCCGGTGCCGGGGCGGCAGTGGTGCTGGACGTCAAAACCGGGGCTATTCTGGCCATGGCGAGCAAACCCGACATGGACCCCAACGATTTTGTGACCGGTGCCTTTTCCGAGAAACAGGCCTACTACAACGATCCCCGGCTCAAACCAATGTTTAACCGGGCAGTCCAGGGGGCCTATCCCCCGGGCTCCACCTTTAAGCCTATTACGGCCATAGCCGCCCTTCTGGCCGGGGTGGACCCCGATTACAGGGTAGATTGCAGGGGACGGTACTGGAGAACCGGGGGCATCAGCTGCTGGAGCACCCATGGGCCGGTGAACCTGGAAAGGGCGATGGCGGTTTCTTGCAATACCTACTTCCAGTGGGCCGGTGAACAGGCCGGCATTGAAATGGTGAACCGGGTGGCCGCCCAATTCGGTCTGGGGAGCCCTACCGGCGCCGTGGGTATTCTAGGGGAGGTCAAGGGCATCTTGCCTTCTCCTGAATGGAAGAAGATGGTTAACGGCGCCGCCCTGGAGAAGTGGCTGGCCAAGGAGCAGGAAAAAATCGAAAAGAAATATCAGGAGGCCTTAGCTTCCGCCGACGAAGGGGAGCGGGAGCGCTTGCTGCGCGAGAGGGAGCGGGAGCTGAACGCCTTAAAGACCAGATTCGATATAACCTATAACTTTGAGACCAACTGGCACCCCTTTGACACCTATAACACGGTAATCGGCCAGGGAGCCAACAATTATACGGTGCTGCAGCTCGCCAACTATGTGGCCACCCTGGCCAACGGCGGCACCCGCTGGCGGCCTTATCTGGTAAAGCGGGTGGTGTCCCCGGAAGGGGAGGTTAAGCTGGAATTCGGTCCGGAAGTAGTTCAGAAAGTCGATATTCCTGCCGAAATTCTAGAAGAAGTTAAGCGGACCATGCTGGCCGTAACCGGGCCGGGGGGTACGGCTTCCTTTCTTTTCGCCGATTTCCCGTCCCACCTCAAGGTGGGGGCTAAGACCGGGACCGCCCAGACCGGCCTGGCCGGTGACGACCTCAGCCGCGATTTTTACGGCACCTTTATCGCCTTTGCCCCTTACGACGATCCCCAGATTGCCTTTGCCGGGATTATAGAATACGCCAGGCATGGCGGCGATTCGGCGGGGATAGTGGCCCGGGAGGTCTTTGCCCGTTATTTCGGTTTGACCGGGCAGCTTTCCGACGCCGAGCTGGCCGGGAGGGCAATCGAATAAACCCGCGCGGCCCTGGGGGGTATCCAATTCGACAGGAGGGGATATGGTGCCCGGCCCCGGGCTGGGAGATTCTCCCTTCTCGTCGTATTTTCGGGGAAAGGAGATAAAAAAAGCTCCCGGCTTTTTACCTCCTACGGCAGGATTTACCTTATAACACGTAGAAAGAAGAAATCATTACGCGTACTTAACGGAGGAGAGGGTATGCCTTCGGGAGGAACGCTGGCCTTGGGTAAATCCTCTTGTGGGCCCGGACATACCCTGCTGGTACGGCGTACGGTGCGCTCGGGCCAGCGCATAGACTATCCGGGCAACATGGTTATTATGGGAGACGTCAATCCCGGCGGCGAGGTGGTGGCCGGGGGGCACGTCATCGTCATGGGCGCTCTAAAGGGTATCGTCCACGCGGGAGCCGAGGGAGATGAAGGGGCGGTGGTTATTGCCTTCGACCTGCGGCCCACCCAGTTGAGGATAGCCGGATATATTGCCCGGCCGCCGGATGTTGAGGACAAGCCAAGCCGACAACCCGAAATTGCCAGGGTGCAAGACGGGACGGTGATCATCGAACGATACCAACCGGGCGGAGAAAGGCGCTACCTAAATTCAGGTAATACCACGAAAGAGGAGGAACACGATGGGTGAGGTTATAGTCATTACCTCGGGCAAGGGCGGCGTAGGGAAAACCACTACTACGGCTAATCTGGGCACCGGATTGGCCCTTCTCGGCAAAAGGGTGGTTATGGTAGATACGGACATAGGGCTGCGGAATCTGGATGTAGTACTGGGTCTGGAGAACCGCATAGTCTACGATCTGGTAGACGTGGTGGAAGGAAGGTGCCGCCTGAAGCAGGCCTTGATTAAGGATAAGAGGCTGGAGAATCTTTACCTTCTGCCGGCCAACCAGACCAGGGACAAGACGGCCGTTACGCGCCACCAGATGATGGATCTGTGCGACCAGCTAAAAGAAGATTTTGATTTTGTCCTGATCGACTGCCCGGCCGGCATTGAAATGGGCTTTAAGAACGCCATTGCCGGGGCGGAAAAGGCCGTGGTGGTGACCACGCCGGAAGTGGCGGCCGTGCGCGATGCCGACCGCATCATCGGCCTGTTGGAAGCGGCCGAAATGGAGGCGCCGCGCCTTATAATCAACCGAGTACGGCCGGATATGGTCCGCCGCGGAGATATGATGGATATCGACGATATGCTGGAAATCCTGGCCATCGACCTCCTGGGAGTGGTGCCGGAGGATGAAATGATCGTAGTTTCCACCAACAAAGGAGAACCGGCCATTCTGGACAAGCGTTCCCGGGCCGGACAGGCCTACCACAACATTTCTCGGCGCCTCCTGGGTGAGGAAGTACCCCTGCTGAATCTGGAGGGCAATGAAGGTATCGTGGCCAAATTGAGGAAGCTCTTTGGCCTAGGGTAAGGGGGGACCTACTGGTGTTAGAATTCCTGCTGCGTTTTTTCGGACGCGAAACGGGCTCCAGCAAGAAGGTGGCCAAGGAGCGGTTGCGCTTGGTGCTGGTCCACGACCGGGTAGGGGTATCGCCTCACCTGCTGGAGGCCTTGAAGGAAGACCTGATTAAAGTGATTTCCGAGTACCTGGAGATCGACGCCTCCGGGCTGGAAGTGAGTTTGAGCCGGGAAAACGATACGGTTGCCCTGGTGGCCAATATTCCCATCCTCCGTATCAAGCGAACCTTTAAGGTCGGCGGCGAACAAAGCGTTACCTACTAACCCTTACGGTTACCAACCGAGCAGGCCATCTTATGGAAGAAAGCCAGGCCCCGCGAAGCTACCGGCGGGGCTTGCTTTTTTGTATAATTAGAGGGACAAGGTGGCGAAGGAAGATGTTTAACCGCAAACTATGGCGCAATTTGGATTACGTTCTGGTAGCCACAGTGCTGGCCCTTCTGGCTATCAGCCTCCTGGTCCTGGATAGTGCGGCCGCCAGCATAACCTCGCGACCCGACTATTATGTAAAAAAGCAAATGATGGTCATCGCCCTGGGATTGATAGGTATCCTGGTAGTTTCGACCATTGATTACCAGCAGCTTAAGCGATACCGGCTGCCCCTGTACATCTTCAACCTCCTGTTGCTGGTTTCGGTATTCGTTATAGGCAGTGAAGCCAAAGGAGCCCAGCGCTGGATCGATTTGGGATTCTTCCAGTTCCAACCTTCGGAGTTCAGCAAGCTGATAGTTGTTATCACCCTGGCAGGTATGTTGGAAGGCCGGCAGGGCAAACTAAACCATGTTAAAGATCTGGTGCTCCCTTTTATACACGTGGCCGTGCCTATGCTCCTGGTACTGAAACAGCCCGATCTCGGAACTGCCCTGGTATTTATGGCCATTCTAGCAGGCATGTTATATGTGGCCGGCGTCAATTCCCGCCTTTTCTTTACCCTGGTCGGCGGAGCCGCCCTGGCCGCAGGCCTGGCCCTCTATGCCCACTTTAACTGGGGCCTGCCCCTGCCCCTGGAGGAGTACCAGCTTAAGAGGTTGGTGGTCATGCTGGATCCCTACAACGACGGAGAAGGTGGCCGCGGGGCCGGCTACCACATTATCCAGTCCCAGGTAGCCATTGGCTCCGGGGGCCTTTGGGGCAAGGGGCTGCGCCAGGGTTCCCAGGTTCAGCTCAATTTTCTGCCGGAGCACCACACCGATTTCATCTTTTCGGTGGTGGGTGAAGAGCTGGGCTTCTTTCGAACCCTGGGGGTATTGGCCCTGTATTTCCTGCTCCTTTACCGGATGATCCGCATCGCCCACCAGGCCAAGGACCTTTTCGGCGCCCTCCTGGTTACCGGCGTTTGTTGCATGTTTACCTTCCACGTGTTGGTTAATGTGGGCATGACCATCGGTATCATGCCGGTGACCGGGATACCCCTTCCCCTTTTTAGCTACGGAGGCAGTTCCATGCTGACCAACTTGCTGGCCCTGGCCATAGTGATCAACGTAAATCTGCGCAGGCAAAAAATTCTCTTTTGAGGGCCGCGACCTATTGACAAGCCGGAAACCCTTATATTAATATAATACTTGGCTGTTAGCACTTACCTCAGGTGAGTGCTAACAAAATTTATACGCTGAAGGGAGGATAACTTCTATGCTCCGGCCTCTTGGCGATCGGGTGGTAATCAAGGTAGTTTCGACCGAGGAAAAAACCCAAGGAGGCATTGTGCTGCCGGACACCGCTAAGGAAAAGCCCCAGGAAGGGGAAGTGGTGGCAGTAGGTCCGGGCCGGATCTTGGACAACGGTACGCGGGTGGCCCCCGAGGTTAAGGTGGGTGACCGGGTGGTCTTCGCCAAGTACAGCGGTACGGAGGTCAAGGTGGACGGGCAGGAATACCTCATCATCCGCGATAGCGATATTCTGGCGGTAAAAGAATAAACTAAGGGATCGACATAACACGTTTGAAGGAGGTTGGGACACACATGGCCGCTAAACAATTATCCTTTGATGTAGAAGCGCGGCGGGCCCTGGAGCGGGGAGTTAATGCCGTAGCCCAGGCCGTGAAGGTTACCTTGGGTCCTAAGGGCCGCAATGTTGTGCTGGAACGCAAGTTCGGTTCGCCGGTCATAACGAAAGACGGCGTAACGGTGGCCAAGGAAATCGAATTGAAGGACCCCATGGAGAACATGGGCGCCCAGCTCTGCCGGGAAGTGGCTTCCAAGACCAACGATGTGGCCGGTGACGGCACCACCACGGCGACGGTGTTGGCCCAGGCCATCATGCTGGAGGGCCTAAAGAACGTAACGGCCGGTGCCAACCCCATCTTCATCAAGAGGGGCATCGACCGGGCCGTCGACGCCGTGGTAGAAGAGATCAAGAAGATGAGCATCGCCGTGGAGTCCCGGGAAAGCATTGCCCACGTGGCTTCTATTGCCGCCAATGACAAGGACATCGGCGAGCTGATTGCCGAGGCTATGGAGAAGGTGGGCAAAGACGGCGTAATAACCGTCGAAGAATCCAAGGGCACCACCACCACGGTAGACGTCGTGGAAGGTATGGAGTTCGACCGCGGATATATTTCCCCCTACTTTGTTACCAACGCCGAGGCCATGGAAGTGGAGCTGGAAGATCCCTATATACTTATCCACGAAAAGAAGATTTCGGCCATTAACGACCTGCTCCCCCTGCTGGAGAAGGTTGTACGGACCGGCAAACCTCTCCTCATTATCGCCGAGGATGTGGAGGGCGAGGCCCTGGCCACGTTGGTAGTCAACAAGCTGCGGGGTACTTTGTCTTGCGCCGCGGTGAAGGCGCCGGGCTTCGGCGACCGGCGTAAGGCCATGCTGGAGGATATCGCCATCCTTACCGGCGGTACCTTCATTTCCGAGGATCTCGGTGTTAAGCTGGAGAACGTGGAGCTCCATATGCTGGGCCGGGCCAAGAAGGTCAAGATCGCCAAGGAGAAGACCACCATTGTGGAGGGTTACGGCAGCAAGGAGGCCGTGGCCGGCCGGGTGGCCCAGATTAAGAAGCAGATCGAAGAGACAGATTCCGATTATGACCGCGAAAAACTGCAAGAGCGCCTCGCCAAGCTGGCCGGCGGCGTAGCGGTCATCAAGGTCGGGGCGGCTACGGAGACCGAGCTTAAGGAGAAGAAACACCGCGTGGAGGATGCCCTGGCTGCTACCCGGGCGGCGGTGGAAGAAGGCATTGTTCCGGGCGGCGGTGCGACCCTCATCCATTGCATCCAGGCCTTGGATAAGATCGAGGCCGACGGCGACGAGGCGGTGGGCGTAAGGATCGTTAAGAGGGCCCTGGAGGAGCCCCTGCGGCAGATCTGCGCCAACGCTGGCCTGGAAGGCTCGGTAATTGTGGAGCGGGTAAAGAGCGAGAAGCCTCCCATCGGCTTCGACGTAGTCACCGAGCAGTATGTAGATATGATCAAGGCCGGTATCGTGGATCCCGCTAAGGTTACCCGCAGCGCCCTGCAGAATGCGGCCAGCATCGCTTCCATGCTGTTGACCACGGAAGCTCTCGTGGCCGAAATTCCCAAGGAAGAGAAGAACCAGCCCATGCCGCCCAACATGGATTACTAATAGCGGCCGAGCAAAGGAAAGGATGCCCTCGCGTAGAGGGCGTCCTTTTTTATTTTTTTTATTTTTGCGCCCCACCCGGGTGGCTGGGGCGAAGCAGGCTGTGTGGGCGAAAATTTAGGGCCAAAGGTAAAAGAAGGAGAAATAAGGCCTCGATAGGGCAAAAAGAGGCCGAGAAGGCCGGAGACGGCATTTGTCCGGGCCGGCCGGTGGAGTTAAAATAAATTTTAATAAAATAGTGTATTTGACAACGGGGAGCTCCTGTTAGGGGCTGAGAAAGGGCTAGTGAGCACCTGACCCGCCGAACCTGTTCAGGATAATGCCTGCGGAGGGAAAAGAAAGCCGGTGATTTAAGGGTGTACTTTCCTCGCGGAGGTGCACCCTTTTTCGTCTTTACGGCGGGCCGCAGAAAGGCCTTCCCTTCAAAGTTTCTAAGCCCTGCTGCGGCGGAAGGGGGTGGTGATGATTGGCCTGGCTATACGTAATAAGCAACCAACAGCTTACCCGGTATCCCCTGGAGGTGGTGGCGACCAAACTGGAAGGAGTAGATTTTTTCCAGTTACGGGAAAAAAATCTTCCTGCAAGCGAGCTTTATCGCCTGGCCTGCAAGCTGCGAACGGCCTTGCCGGCTACCACCAAGCTCTTGATCAACGACCGGGTGGATATAGCCATGGCCGCGGGGCTGGACGGCGTGCATTTGGGGCAGCGTAGCCTGCCGGTAGAGGCGGCCAGGAGGCTCCTGGGGCCCGGCGTCCTCATCGGAGTATCCGTCCACAACCGGGGAGAAGCCTTGGCGGCAGCCCGTAGGGGCGCCGACTACCTCCTCTTCGGTCACGTATTCGCCACAGATTCTAAGAAGGGCTTGCCGCCCCGGGGATTAGAGGCGCTGGGGGAAATTGCAAACGCAGTTGGTATACCAGTGTTGGCCCTGGGCGGGGTTACGGTGGAGAGGGTGGAGGCTTGCCTTGCGGCCGGTGCCGGCGGGGTGGCCGTCATGTCGGCAGTTATGGCGGCGCCCGATCCTGGCGCCGTGGTAATGGCGTTCCGCCGGGCCTTGGATGGATATAAAGGAGGAACGTGAGCTCCGGGGGATAAGCCCCAGAGGAGGAGGGTTGCAAGATGCAGATTACCGTGAACGGTGAGAAAAGGGAGGTCCGGCCGGGTACGACCGTGGCCGGGCTGCTCAAGGAGCTGGGTATCGACTACCGCTACATGGCCCTGGAGCGCAACCGGATCATCGTACCCAAACAAGAGTACGAAAAGGTGGTGTTGCAGGAAGGGGACGAGATCGAGGTCGTCCGTTTCGTAGGAGGAGGTTAATGCGGTCCTTGCCCCTGGCGGTATGGGGCACCAACTCTAATAACTTTCGGGGGGTAGACGTCCATGCCGCTGGTGCGGCACCAGCAGAAGGATGAAAACAACAAGCCGGCATGCAAACAATAGCAATGCCGGCCTGGAGGGAAGTTATTTTCGGGGGGTAGAACGAATGGCCGATAAATTAGTAATCGCCGGCAGGGAGTTCAATTCCCGTCTTATGGTGGGCACCGGCAAGTATTCCAGTATGGAAATTATGCAGAAGGCTATAGAGGCCTCAGGAGCTGAGATTGTTACCGTAGCCGTGAGGCGTCTGAACCTCGGCAGCAGAGAGCCTTCCCTTCTGGATTATCTGGACCTAAAAAAGATCACCCTACTACCTAACACCGCCGGGGCCTATACGGTGGATGAAGCGGTACGCCTGGCCCGGCTGGCCCGGGAAGCCGGCCTTTCGGACATGATCAAGCTGGAAGTTATAGGAGATGAAGAAACCCTCCTGCCCGATCCGGTGGCCACCATCGAGGCCACCCGCATCCTTGTGCAGGAAGGGTTTATCGTCCTGCCCTACACCACCCAGGACCCGGTGGTGGCCCGGCGCCTGGTGGAAGTAGGGGCCGCCACGGTCATGCCCCTCGGGTCGCCCATCGGTTCCGGCCAGGGATTGCCCAACTTCGAACATATTAAACTCATTATCGATCGAGTAAACGTACCCGTAATAGTAGACGCCGGCATCGGCGCCCCCTCCGATGCAGCCCTGGCCATGGAAATCGGCGCCGATGCCTGCCTCATCAACACGGCCATTGCCCAGGCCAAAGACCCGGTGCTCATGGCCGAGGCCATGAAGCTGGCGGTGGAAGCCGGCCGCAAGGGGTTCCTGGCCGGTCGTATCCCTAAGAAGACCTATGCTACTCCCAGCAGCCCCACGGAGGGCATGATAGGCCGCTAAGGGGGGATGAACTTGGCTTCCGCAGGGAAAGAGCCCAACTGGGAACCGACCTCCATTGTAAATCCCGACCACCTGGAACAGTTGGTGGGAAGCCCGCCCCCTTCTTCGGCGGCCGTGGAGGATATCCTGCGCAAGGCCCGAAACTTACAGGGACTAACCCTCGAAGAGGCAGCCTCCCTTCTCAATTTGGAGGACGAACACCTCCTAACCCGGGTCTACGCTGCGGCGGGAGAAGTAAAGGAGAAAATATACGGGCGACGCATTGTTTTGTTCGCCCCTCTATATATCAGCAACCGGTGCACCAATAATTGCCTCTACTGCGGTTTCCGGCGGGATAATCGCGGACTTAAGAGAAGGGCTTTAACCCCTGAGGAAATAGGCCGGGAAGCCAGGGCTCTGGCCGAGAAGGGTTTTAAGCGCGTTCTCCTGGTGGCCGGTGAAGGACCGGAGGGAACGGACGTCGACTATCTGGCGGAGGCCATCAGGGCCGTTTACCGTCATTCACCCTTAAGAATAGTCCATATTAACGTGGCTCCCCAAAAGGTAGCCGGCTTCCGCCGCTTGAAGGAGGCCGGGGCGGGCGTATATCAGTGTTTTCAGGAGACCTATCATCCTCCCACATACAAAAGTATGCATCCCGGTGGGGCCAAGGCCGATTACGGCTGGCGCCTGTCGTGCATGCACCGCGCCATGCAGGCCGGCTTCGGTGATGTGGGCATCGGTCCTCTGCTGGGGCTCTACGATTACCGATTCGAAGTACTGGGTACCTTGAGTCATGCTGCGGCCCTGGAGGGGGAATTCGGAGCGGGACCCCACACCGTCTCCGTACCCCGGTTGCGGCCGGCCTTGGGAGCGGCCCTGAAGGAGATCCCTTATCCCTTGAGGGACGACGATTTGCGCAAAATAGTGGCCGTTTTTCGCCTGGCCCTGCCTTATGTGGGAATAGTCCTCTCCACCCGGGAGCGGCCCGAGCTCCGGGATGAACTGATCAATATAGGGGTCTCCCAGATGTCGGCCGGATCCTCCGTAAGTCCCGGGGGATACGCCCGGGAGGCAGAACCGGCGGCCCAATTTGAGGTAGACGACCACCGGGCCTTAGAGGTGGTTTTGCAGGCCATCCTCGAAGGGGGGATGCTGCCCAGTTTCTGCACTGCTTGTTACCGGGCGGGCCGGACGGGCGCTCCCTTTACGCGGCTGGCCCGTGGGGGACGGATACAGGATTTCTGCCTGCCCAATGCCCTGCTGAGCTTTAAAGAATACCTGCTGGAGAAGGCGCCCTTTCATATCCGGGAGTGGGGCGAAAGGGTAATCCAGGCTGGCCTGGGGGAAATAAAGGAGGAATCTTTGCGGCGGGCCACGGAGGATAAACTCCGACAACTGGAACAGGGGCAACGGGACCTATATTTCTAGTGCGGCGCCCCGCGGGACCGGGTCGGGGTGCTCGATCCGGTCCCGGTGTTCCCCGGCGGCGGGGGCAAAGGGCATGAAGGGTATAGTCAGGTAAGGCCGGGAATGGCTCACATGGCCCCGGCCGGGGAAGTCTGCCGTCGGGCCCCGGGGCCTTCCTCGGCGTCCGCAGGAAAGATAGCGGTGCCCTGGTGACGGACCGGCAGGCATAGTCCGGCAGGACATGCATAAACATTAGATAGAAATATGCCTGTCCGGGAGGCCGCGACTAATGCGTTATGATTGGGATTGGGACGACTTCAAGGGCGCACCCCTGGGGGAATTTAAAGGACCGGGCCGCTCCTTACCGCCACCTCGCTTTTCCCGGCAGCTGTTAAAACAGTCTCTGGCTGCCGGCTTGCTTTTCTTGGCCATTACCCTGGTTTTCCGCCTGGAAGGAGAGGGAGCGAACCAAATCCAGGCGGCCCTGCGCTACTATCTGCGGGATCCGTCCTCAGACCAGACCTGGCAGGTGGCCCAAGTTATGAGGAATGCCCTATGGCTGGACACCTTCGACCGCTGGGTTTTTCACGGTTTTCGACCGGAACAGGATTCCCTTTCGGCCTTTCGACCCGAAGAGCGAAGGGATTATCCCCCTTTGGCCGTGCCGGTTTCAGGCGAAATCATTAAACCCTACGGCTGGCTGCCGGCCGAGGAGGGTCAGCCCCGGCAGTTCCACCAGGGCATAGATATAAAGGCCGCCGGAGACAGCCCCGTCCGGGCGGCTATGGACGGCCGGGTCATCCGGGCCGGGGAAGATCCTATTCTCGTGCAGGTGGTGGAAATAGATCACGGGGGCGGCCTGGTGACGGTTTACGGTACCCTGGGAAAGATCTATGTTCGCCCGGGTCAGACGGTGAAGCAGGGAGATACCATCGCAGTTCTGGCTTCGGGTTCTGCGGTCCAGCTTCATTTTGAAATACGGGAGAACGGCCAGGCCGTAGACCCCATGCTGTATCTGGCTCCGGCGGAAAAAATTTGAGCCATGCGCCTGGGAAAAGTGGCAGGGATCAACCTTGTCGTGAATGATTATTTTTTGTTGCTCTTAGGGGTTTATTTCTTGCTGGGGGTTCTGCCCCAGGCTGTACTGCTTTTTTTGGCCGTTAGCTGGCATGAAGCCTGGCATGTCCTCGCCGCGTGCAGAGTGAGTTGCATCCCGGCAAAGGTCGAGCTGTTTCCCTTTGGCGGCGTGGCCCGCTTTGCGACACCGCTAGCGTTTTACCCCCGACAAGAGGCCCGCATAGCCCTGGCCGGGCCTGTAGGAAGTTTAACCCTTGCTCTCATTGCCGAGCTATTGGGCCGCCTTCTGGGGAGGGAGGGGGAACCCTGGCTGGCCTTTTTTGTTCGGGCCAATTTGCTGCTGTTTGCTTTCAATCTCTTCCCCGGCTTGCCCCTGGACGGCGGCCGCGTATACCGTACGTGGCGTACAGCCAAAGGGGATGCCGGCCGGGCTACCTGGGAGGCCGCCTTGTTGGGCCAGGTCCTGGCGTTACTCCTGGCCGTGGGCGGCGTAGTCGGGTTTTGCCTGCGGGTCACCGACTTACAGAGCGTCGTCTTGGCCCTTTTTATTTTCCGGGAAGCAAGCCGGGAGAAGGAGGTAGCCCCATATTTGTTTTGGCGTCAATTCTGGCGGGCGCGTCCTCAAGAGAAGCGAGATATCCCGGGCGAGGCTCGTCTGTTGGCGGCAAGGGAAGAAGAGCCTGTGATCCGCATTGTCAAGCGGTTTAAGCCCGGGAAATATAACCTGGTGGCGGTAGTCGCCAGCGGAGGCCGGGTATTGGGTCTGGTAGGTGAGGGAGAGGTGCTTAAGGCCCTTTACGACGGAGGTTCCACCAAACCCATAGGCAAACTGCTACGGTAGGCTTATTTTCCTTCCTTGGCCCTTACAGGGCGAGAAAAGTCCGGCGCACCCTGTTCTTGGTCTCCAGCCTGCCCGGGGGTCCCTCCGGAAACCCTCGCAGCCAAGCCTACCCCGAAAATAATTCCCCTCCGGGCCGGCATTGTTTTCGCTCGCTAAGTGGTCCTCGCGGAGCAGCCTAAGGCTTAGGCCTCGGGCTCGGGCGGGGTTCCCGACCTATTCAGCATCCCTGCTTCAGAGGCCGGCCTCGGACTTCCTGTCCTCGGCTCCGCCCTCCCTCCTCGGCTTCGCCAAGGCTGCTTACCCGCTCGGACCAAACCGCTCGCTCAAAACAAACGCCGGCCCGCTTTTTCCTTCTTCTGCTGGTGCTGCACCGGCGGCATGGATATCTACCCTTATCTCGAGGCTCCGGTGGGCTTGCCGGCATAGTCCAGGATCTCTTGTGTTAGTTGCTGGCCCTGGGTTTCTCCCTCGACCCTGCCTTGGGCTATCGCGGGGCCAAAGTTCTGCTGTACCGCCAAGGTTGTGTGGCTCACGGCCGGGTCCAAGCAAGCCTTCCATGCAATAGCCGGGTATGAAGTGAGCGTACGGTATATCGCCGCCGAGATTTTTGCTATACTATGAAGTAGTCTCGTGACTTTTCGTTTAAGGGGAAAGGACCATTGCAGGAATATATAAGAGAGAAAATACTGCCCCGGGTAGAAAAGCCGTCCCGCTATTTGGGAACGGAGTGGAATAGCGTACATAAGGATTGGGACCAAACCCCGGTGCGCATGGCCTTTGCTTTTCCCGACTTATACGAGGTGGGTATGTCCCACCTGGGGCTGGCCATCCTCTACGGAGTGGTAAATGAAAAGGAAAACATGCTTATGGAACGGGCCTTTGCGCCGGCGCCGGACCTGGAAGCAATCTTAAGGAGCGAGGGGCTACCTTTATTTTCTCTGGAATCCCACCGGTCGCTGGGCGAGTTCGACCTTATTGGCTTTACCCTCCAGTATGAGCTGAGCTACACTACCGTTCTCCACATGTTGGACCTCGCCGGCATACCCTTATTGGCCGCTGAGCGTTGCTCCGACCATCCCCTGGTGATCGGGGGAGGACCCTGCGCCTGTAACCCCGAACCCCTGGCCCCTTTCTTCGATTGTTTCGTATTAGGCGACGGTGAAGAGGTACTTCCCGCGCTGTTGGAGATAGTCGCCGAACTTAAGGATTCCCCTGCCTCGCGTATAGACCGGGCGGAATTCCTAAGAAGGGCCGCCCTCCTGCCGGGGGTGTATGTCCCGTCCTTTTACGAGGTCGACTACCGGCAGGACGGGACCGTAGCCGAGATAAGGCCCATAAGGCCGGAAGCTCCCCCAAGGGTTAGGAAAGCAGTGGTGGACGACCTGGACCGGGTCTACTTCCCCACGCAACCCATCGTACCCTACTTGGAGGTGGTCCACGACCGCATTATGCTGGAGGTGATGCGGGGATGCACTCGGGGATGCCGCTTTTGCCAGGCCGGAGCCATTTACCGGCCGGTGCGGGAGAGGGATGTAGAGGTGCTGCTACGCCAGGCGGCGGAGCTGGTCCGGCACACGGGGTACGAGGAAATCTCCCTAACCTCCCTCAGCACCGCCGATTATTCCTGCATTGAAGCCCTGGCGCGGTCGCTGGCAGAGGCTTATGCTCCAGGAGGGATCGCGGTTTCCCTCCCCTCTCTGCGGGTAGATGCCTTCAGCGTTAGACTGGCCCAGGCCCTCCAGCAGTTCCGCAAGAAGAGTACCCTCACCTTTGCTCCTGAGGCCGGGAGCCAGCGCTTGCGGGATGTGATCAATAAAGGAGTAACGGCCGAGGATTTGCTTTCGGCCACCGGCGAGGCCTTTGCCGCCGGCTGGCACCATATTAAACTTTACTTTATGATCGGGCTGCCCACGGAAACTGCCGAGGACCTGGAAGGTATAGAGGGGCTGGCCCGCCAGGTGTTAGAACAGGGGCGGCGCTTAAGCAAGGGTAAGAGGCCCACGGTTACCGTGAGCATTTCTTCTTTCGTACCCAAACCCCATACCCCCTTTCAGTGGGAGCCCCAGGCGGGCCTGGAAGAACTAAAGGAGAAACAGCGTTTCCTGCGCTCCCGCCTCAAAGGTCCAGGCCTGCGGTTTAGCTGGCACCAGCCGGAGATGAGCTTCCTGGAGGCAGTACTGGCCAGGGGCGACCGGCGGCTGGCCGCGGCCCTGCTGGAAGCCTGGCGGAGCGGGGCCAAACTCGAAGGGTGGTCGGAGCACTTCCGCTATGAACTGTGGGAGAAGGTCTGGGAGGACACGGGTTTGGACCCGGCCTTCTACGCCTACCGGCGCAGGGACTATGACGAACGGCTCCCCTGGGATCATCTGGATTTCGGCGTAACGAAAAGATTCCTCCAACAGGAACACCGCCGGGCCCTGGCGGGGGAAATAACCCGGGATTGCCGTTCGGGGCGCTGTGCGGCCTGCGGGGTGTGTCCAGGGCTTAACGTAGGTTTGCAGCTAAAGGGGGAGGGGCGTTTTGCGGCTGCGGATTAAATTTGCCAAGTTGGGAGAAGGGCGCTTCTTAAGCCATCTGGAAGTTATGCGCGCCTTTCAGCGGGCCGTGCGCAGGGCAGGCCTGCCCCTGGCTCTAAGCCAGGGTTTTAATCCCCATCCTCGTCTTTCCTTCGGACCGGCCCTGGCGGTGGGCCTCGAAAGCGAGGCGGAATATCTCGACCTGGAACTGGCGGAAGCCGTGGAGGTGAGGGAAGTCGGCCGGGCTCTCTCCAGCCAGCTGCCCCCGGGACTCGAAGTTCTGACCCTTAGAGCCCTTTCACCCGGCGAGCCCACCCTGGGAGAAGCCGTCCGCTGTGCTGCCTATCGGGTCGAAGTCGAGGGATTACCCCCTGCCGAGCTGCGCCAGGGGGTAGACGCCCTCCTGGCGTCGGAGAAGGCCGTTGTGACCCGGCGCACCAAGGACGGCGCCAAGGAGGTGGATATCCGCCCCGGCCTCTACCGTTTAGAGGTGGAGGGGGACGCTATCCTTCACATGCTTTTAGCCTGCGGCCCGCAGGGTACCGTACGGCCCGAAGAGGTAGTAAAGGCCTTGGACCCGCGCCTCAACGTTAGACATGCCCGCCGGACGGGACTATACACTGGCTGTGACGGCAAATCGGCCGTTCCCTTGGATTAAATCCTTTTTCCCAGGCGCCGGTGCCGGCCTGCGCTGCCCGGCATATTTTTTTGTCTTTTTTCTACCAGAGCAGCAGGAATTTTATCGAGGAGGGCGAATAATATAACATCAACATGTAAAGACAAGATACTAACCGCTAGAAGTTTAAAGGAGGCCTTGCCGGCGCGAAGGACGCATCCGAGGAGCATGGCTTCTTAAGGAAAGCACTTCGCAGACCAACAAGGGTAGGGAAGAAGCACCATGGCAGTTCACCGAGGTTTGAACATGGATCCCCGCATACCCCTCTACTATCAGCTGATGCAGGTGCTGCGCCAGGAGATTGAGGAAGGCAGGTACCAGCCCGGAGACCTAGTTCCCTCTGAGAATGAGTTGTGTGAGAGGTTCAGCGTAAGCCGGCCCACAGTACGCCAGGCCATAAACGAGCTTGTACGGGAAGGCCTGTTACACCGGGTGCGAGGCAAGGGAACCTTTGTATCCGAACCCAAGATCCAGCAGGATTTTTTCCAGAGGTTGGTCAGCTTTACCGAGGAAATGGAGCAAAAGGGTCTTAATGCTACTACTCAGGTGCTGGAACTGGAGGTGGTGCCCGCCTCCAAAACTGTGGCCGCTTTTCTGTCTCTCGCCCATGAGGAACCGGTCTACCGCCTTGAACGCCTGCGCCGGGTGGAGGGAACCCCCATCGTGGTAGTTACCACTTATGTACCCCAGAAGTACTGCCCTGATCTTCACGAACAGGATCTTAACAATAACTCCCTGTACAGGACCCTGGAGTCGCGGTACGGCATTCGCGTCTGCCGGGCCAGGCGCATTTTGGAGGTTATCGCTGCTACCGAGGAGCTGGCCAAGCTCTTGGAAACGGAAGTGGGTGCCCCCTTGCAGCTTTCCAAGTCCGTCGCCTGGGATCAGCATAACCGGGCCGTCGAATTTTCCGTTGCCCGGTACCGGGGAGATAGGAGCCAATTCATCATAGAGTTGCGGCGCTAAGATAGTCCTGCGCCCAACCCGGGTGATGGACGATATTGTTTTAACAGGTTAAGGCGACGCGAGGGGCAGTGGTGAAAGCTTGGCAATGCCCAAACATTTTGCTTGTTGAATAAAATGTTTTTATAAGAAAGGGTGAAAAAATTATATGAAACTTGATTTCGAAAACAAGATAGTTGTAGTTACGGGTGCAGGCCTGGGGATAGGGAGGGCAACGGCCCGGGCTTTTGCTAACCATGGTGCGAGGGTGGCGGTTGTCGATCTGAACGAGGAGCATGCTCGAGCTACGGTAGAAGCCATAACCGCGGAGGGCGGGACGGCGGCTTATTTTGTGGCCGACGTTTCGGAAGAGGAGCAAGTGAAGAAATTCTTCAGAGAAGTGTTGGATAAGTGGGGGCGAGTGGACATCCTGATTAACAATGCCGGCATCTATTATCAGGGTACCATTACATCTACCCCTCTGGCCGCATGGGAAAAAGTAATGGCGGTAAACGTACGCAGTGCCTACCTGTGTGCCCGGGAAGCCGTGGCCATTATGGAGAAGCAGGGAGGAGGGGTCATAATTAATGTGGCCTCCGAGGCGGGCCTGGTGGGCATTAAGGGACAAGTGGCCTACAACGTTTCCAAGGCCGCTTTGATCGGCCTTACACGGAGTTTGGCTGTGGACCATGCTCCTTCCATAAGGGTAAATTGTCTATGCCCGGGGACAACGGCTACTCCTCTGGTGGAAGAGTCGGTCAGACGCAGCGGGGATCCGGAGAAGGCCAGGAGAGAGCTGGAACAAATAAGGCCCATGAACCGTTTGGGTTTGCCGGAAGAACAAGCCAAGGCTCTCTTATTCCTGGCCAGCGAGGAGGTAGGTTATGCCACGGGGGCCGTGTTATCCGTTGACGGAGGATATACGGCCCAGTAGAGCCGGACTAAAATTATAACATTAGGATGTAATCACAACATGATATAATAGAACTATTTGTGTAGGGAGGGATGGCTAGGTAAGGCAGAGATAAAAGATCCATAGGATTAAGAAGAGGATAAGAAGTGGAAAGCAGGTGAACAGTATCGTATCCAAGGAATAGCACCCATATCACAACACTGGAGGTGATGAAAGCAAGAAGGTATTATTGCGGAACATGGTTACATTGAATTTTTGCGGCGGAAAGCGTAGCTACATCTAGAACCTTCTAAATCAAGGATATTTTAGGTAAGGGAGGTCAGGTTATGTTTTTCCAACGGCGGGTATTAGTATCCTTAGTATTAGCCTTGGCCATGTTGATAGTGGTAGTAGGATGTTCTAAGCAGGAACCTTCTCCATCGGGCACCGGACAGGGGGAGTTCCAACTACCGGAGAAAATAGTCATCGGCTGGGCACCTCCTGATATTACCGGCGTTTTTAAGACGGCGCAGGATTACCTGGAACGAGCTGCCAAGGATGCCAAGGAAAAAGCCGGACTTGATGTGGAGGTGATAACAAGGGCGCCTTCGTCGCATACGGACTATGCCGCCCAGGTATCGATCCTGGAGAACTTTATACAGCGTAAAGTAGATGCCATTGTGGTGTCTCCCATAGACATTGAGCCCGTTAAGCCGGTTATCAGGAAGGCCAACGAAGCCGGTATTCCCGTTATAGTAGTGAACCTGTTAGAACCCATCGAAGGGATAGAGGTGGCTTCTTATATCGGCTTTGATAACGAACAGGCCGCGCGGGTGAGCGCTTACGCGGTACTCGATTACCTGGGAGGACCTGGGGTATTGGGTGAAGGCGAAAAAATCGAGGTATCTCCTGAAACTTATTTGGACGAGGAATGGTGGAAAAACCTTTACAAGGATGTAGATCCGAACAGCATCGCGGGTAACGTAGCCATTATCGAGGGAGTGGCGGGCGACTTCTTTACCAATGCGCGCACCCGAGGTTTCAGAGAGGTCATCGACAAGTTCCCCAATGTAAAGATAGTCTCTGCTTTGCCGGCCGATTGGAATCGGGAGAAGGCGGTAAAGGCGGCAGAAAACATACTACAAAACTTTAAAGATCTGGATGTAATCTGGGCGCAATGTGCTGAGATGGCCCTAGGAGCCAAGAATGCCGTTCAGGCCGCCAATAGGCAGGACGAGGTAGCCATATTCAGTAATGACGGTACCCCGGAATCCGTTGACGAGATAAGGAAAGGAACCATAGTTGCCGAAACATGGCACGGATTTCCGGAATGGGGATGGTACGGGACCAAGTTCGCGGTTATGCTTACGCTGGGACTGCCGGTTCCGGAGATTTTCGATGTGCGCCCCCGGACAGAGTATAAAGATAACGCCGATATGTTCTACCCTAACCCCAAGTTAGAGCCCATTGATTGGAACAAGATAGTGGAGGAAGCCAAAGCCCAATCGAAGTAAGGGTGGTCGTGCAACTTAAATCGGTTCGTGAGGAGTAGGGCCCCTTTACCCTACTCCTCAGTTTGAGAAGTGTGGGAGGGGTAAACTTGTCGCCTCCACTCGTGGAACTCAGAAATGTTAGCAAGCGTTTCTTCGGAACTCACGCGGTAAATGGTGTTTCATTGACCATTGACGAGGGAACTGTGCATGTGCTTTTAGGTGAGAACGGTGCCGGTAAATCTACCCTAATGAAGATCCTGGCCGGGGTAGTTAAGCCGGATGCGGGAGAGATCCTTATTAAGGGTCAAAAGGTAGAGATGGAAAACCCGTGGGATGCGTTGAGATTAGGTATAGGTATGGTATATCAAGAATTAACTCTGGTGCCTACTTTGTCAGTAGCGGAGAACATATGTTTGGGCGATTTGCCGTGTAAGGGCCCCGGTCATGTAGTAAACTGGCAACTCGTCAGAGAGCGGGCGCTTGCCGCTTTGGGAAGGTTAGGGGTGGATATAAACCCGGACGCCAAAGTGGGCAACCTCGACCTGGGGCAGCAGCAGTTGGTGGAAATAGCCAGGGCCATCTCCAGACATGCCCGGTTAATAATTCTGGATGAGCCCACGTCTGCCTTAACCAGCAATGCACGCGAAAAGCTGTTTGCGGTCATTCGTGCTTTAAAAAAAGAAGGTGTGGCCTTTATCTACATTTCCCATCATCTGGATGAAGTACCCATGATCGGCGACGTGGTTTCTGTTCTGCGGGATGGCAAACTTGTGGCTACGAAAGCGGTCGCCGAAGTGGACGATCAAATGCTGATCAGAATGATGGTGGGTAGGACCTTGGAAGAGCAGTATCCGCAGGAACAAGCACGTCCTGGAGAAGAGGCCTTACGGGTTGAGGGTTTGGCCGCCGGACACCGGGTAAAGGACGTGACCTTTGCGGTCTGTTACGGTGAAGTATTAGGCCTGGCAGGCCTTATGGGTGCCGGCAGAACAGAAGTGCTGGAGACAATTTTCGGTATGCGCCGTCTGGATAGAGGAAGGATATGGGTAAACGGTAGGGAGATAGGAGCCTGGTCGCCCCAAGAAGCTATCAGAGCGGGCTTGGCGTTGGTGACCGAAGACCGCAAGAACAGTCTTGTTCTCCAGAATTCCATTAAGTTCAACCTTACCCTCGCGAGTCTGGGGTTGCACAGCCGAATGGGGCTGATGAACGGTTCTAAAGAAGCCAGGAGCGCGGTGGATTTGGTGAAAGGCCTGCGGATAGAGCCGCCCCATGTAACGCGGGCCGTGAGAACTTTGAGTGGTGGCAACCAGCAGAAGGTAGTTCTTGGCAAGTGGCTGTGCAGTAGGGCGCGCATTTTCCTTCTGGACGATCCTACCAGAGGTATAGACGTGGGTGCTAAAGTCGAAGTGTACCGCCTTATAAATGAACTCAAGAGGGGCGGTGCTGCGGTGGTTATCGCCTCTTCCGACATGGGTGAGCTAATGGGAATATGCGACCGTATAGCGGTAATGCGCTCCGGTAGAGTAGTCAACGAGTACAACGCCAGGGAAGTTAGCCAGGAGGATATTTTGGCAGCAGCGATGGGAGGAACAGTGGCATGAAAGATTTAGGCGGAGTCGCTCCCAAGGCTGATACCTCCGTTAAAAACAGAGGTATGGGTGTCTTTGAGTTGTTGGGTAAAGGTGCGGCAGGATTTGCGTTGGTACTTCTGATCGTTTACCTAAGCCTGGCCACTCCCAGCTTTTTGGACCTCAATAATTTCCTTAATATCGCCAGACAAAGCTCTATAAATGCTATACTGGCCGTTGGCCAAACGTTGGTGATTATAGCCGCGGGTATAGACCTTTCCATCGGATCCGTTATGGCCCTTGCCGGGTGTGTGATGGCCGTAGCCGTGGTAAAATACGGCGTGCCTTTATTCGCGGCCGTGCTCCTTGCGCTTCTTACCGGCGTTGCAGCCGGATTTTTGAACGGCTATGTTATCTCCAGGGGCAGGGTGCCCGACTTCATCGTTACCCTGGGAGGGTTATCCGCCTACAAAGGGTTGGCCCTGATAGTTACGGACGGGCTCCCAATTGCAGGTATTCCGGCTGCTATCGTTTGGCTGGGTAGCGGCGACATTCTCGGTATTCCGGTAGCAGCCGTCGGGGCAGCGATTGTGGCCGTTATCGGGTGGTTCCTTCTGACCCATACCACCTTTGGACGGGCGGTGCTGGCCATGGGGGGGAACCAAGAGGCGGCTCGAGTCTCGGGCATCAACCTGGTCCGCACCAAGATCCTGGTTTACTGCTTTGCCGGTCTCTGTGCCGGTATAGCCAGCATATTCATGGTGGGCCGGCTCAATTCTGCCAACGCCCTCATGGGTACGGGCTTAGAACTATCTGCCATAGCGGCTGTAGTTATTGGCGGAACCAATCTCTTTGGGGGCCAGGGTGGCATCGGAGGCACAATCTTGGGCGTTCTGACTATGGGTGTCCTTGCCAACGGATTGGACCTCCTTAATATCTCGGCCTTCTGGCAGCAGGTAGTATTGGGCGTGGTCATAGTGGCGGTAGTAGTCTTCGACCAGTGGCGGCGCCGTCGCTGGGGAATGTAACGAAGAAAGGGAGGCGGTATCATGGCCTTTAAGTATAGCATCAGCAATTGGATATACGGCGACGAGGATCTGGAGACGACTTTTCAGCGGCTTAAGCGCTATGGCTACGACGGTGTGGAACTTATGGGAGAGCCTGCTCGCTATGATGTGGGTGAGGTGGAAGCGCTTTGTGAGAAATACGGCCTTAAGGTCCTGAGTATTGCCGGTATGTATCCCTGGCCCACCGAAGAGCGAGATTTAAGCAACCCCAGAGAGGAGGTTCGCCGGAGAGCCGTTCAATATCTTAAGGACTGCTGCGACTTTGCGGTGAGGTTGGAAGCGGGCGTAATAATAGTGGTGCCGTCGGCCGTAGGTAAGGTCCTACCGGTAGGTGAGCCCCGGGACGAGGAAGAGTGGCTCAAGGCTTACGATAAAGAGTGGAAGCTGGCCGTGGAGTCACTGGGCGAAGCAGCCCTTTACGCAGAAAAGCAGGGCGTAGTCCTCGCCATAGAGCCTATTAACCGTTACGAAACGTTCCTTGTGAATACCTGCGAGCAGGGGTTGCGGATGATCCAAGAGATAAGGTCCCCGGCGGTAAAGTTGCACCTGGATGTTTTCCATATGAACATTGAGGAAAGAGATGTAGCCCAGGCTATTAGGGCGGCGAAAGGTGTGCTTGTCAATCTCCACGTGGCCGACAGCAATAGGACGGCGGTGGGGGAAGGTCATATAGATTTCAAGGCTGTCCTGGAGGGTTTACTCGACATAGGTTACGAAGGTATGTTGACCCTGGAGCCTTTGCCCCCGGTACCGGACCCCTATATGGCAGCCCGCATGAAGCGCTTTATGCATCTATGGGATGATTATGCCAGGATATCCATTGAAAGGCTTAAGGATATAGAAGGGGAACTCAGGGGAGGCGAAAGCAGGGGGTAAAACAGGAACCTCCTGACCCACCGGAATACCATTTTATCTCCGGGTTTCAAGGGCTCTCCCTTGAGGGTTGGGCTGCGGCCCGTAGAATTCCTCACCAGTCCCCCAAATTAGTTCAGAGAGCCATATGAACCTAAGAACCATATTTAGACTGCGGGAGGGAGCGTAGTGCTGAGTATTGAAGCATGCGGCGTAGCTGTTTTGGGAATTGGGAGGGCCGGTATGGTCCATGCACGTAATTTCGTAGAGTCGGTTCCGATGGCCAAGCTTGTCGCCGTTTACGATGTAGAAAAGGAACGAGTGGAAGCGGCGGCCGGCGAGTTAGGAGTCAAGGGTTATACCGACCTGGAGAAAGTACTGGGCGATCCCACCATCGACGCAGTGGTGGTGGCCGCTCCTACTTTCGCCCACCGGGATCTGGTGGTTGCTGCGGCGAAGGAAAAGAAGGCCATCTTGTGTGAAAAACCCCTTACCCTTACGCCAGAAGAGGCCGAGGACATGCGCCGGGCAGTGGAAGAAAACGGCGTAGTTTTCGTCATGGGGTTTATGAGGCGTTACGACGCGAGTTTCATGCGGGCCAAGGAATTACTTGAGAACGGCGAGATAGGCGACCCCCTTATAATACGATCGGTCGGCAAAGGGCCGAGCCTCCCGCCCCGCTGGGCTTGGGATGTTAAGAAGAGCAACGGTGTTTTAGGGGAAGTCAACAGTCATGACTTCGATACTGTTTACTGGCTGATGGGTTCCGAGTACAGCTGGGTCTATGCCCGGGGCAAGAATATGCGCTGTGGGGATCTGCGGGAGGAATTCCCCGATTTTTACGACCACGCCGTGGTCATGTTTGAGCTGGAGAATGGGAGTATGGGCACCGTCGAGGGAGCCTGTCCCAGTGAGTACGGGTATGATGCACGGGTGGAAATCCAGGGTACCAAAGGCGTTATCTTTATCGGTGACATTGCGGAGCACGGCGTTACGGTGTGCAGCAAGGGCAAGGGTGCCGCTAGACCTCTGGTACAGAGTTGGCGCACTCTCTTTAGAGAAGCATACATCCGGGAGGATCGGCACCTCATTGAATGCCTCACCGGAGGTGCTAAACCCCGTACCACGGTGGAGGACGGGGTCCGGGCCCTTAAAGTGGTCCGCGCGGCCAACCGTTCCCTGAGTACGGGGGAAGCGGTTTACCTGTAAAGGAGGGATAGGGACAGCAGGAACGGCTTTGGCCTTGGGTGCGGTGAGGAGGCCGGGGGAGCCGGGACGGGTTTTACCTTTCCAGGCCTGTAAGGATAACATTACGTGCTAGCAATAGGGCTGGGACGAGGAACCTGGAGATTAAGAGCAAACGGGGTGATGATGTTGTTTAGAGGCGGATATCTGGGAAGGGCGTTGCGGGTAAATCTAACGGAGGAAAAAGTAATAACCGAGGAGATTTCTCCTCGGGTGTACGAGCAGTTCTTGGGTGGTCGAGGCCTGGCGGCCTTCTATTACTACAACGAGATAGGTGCCGATATCGATCCCCTTTCCCCGGAGAATAAGATATTCTTTTTCACCGGGCCGTTGACGGGGGTAAAGCTGCCATCCACCACCAAGTTTAACCTGACCACCAAATCCCCCCAGACGGGATTGTACCTCTGTTCTAACTCCGGAGGAAATTTCGGGCCCCATCTTAAATTTTCGGGGTTTGACGGACTCATCATTGAGGGCCGGGCTAGGAGGCCCACCTTCCTTTACATTCGGGACGGCCAGGTGGAGTTTCATTCGGCTGAGGCCTTTTGGGAGGAAGAAACCGGCCGGGCCACGGAGATCATAAAGGAGATCACGGGAGAGAAAAGGGTTTCGGTAATGGTCGCCGGCAGGGCGGCGACGCGCGGGGCGGACATAGCCTGTATCATGGTGGACGGCCGGAGTGCAGGCCGGGGAGGCGCCGGCCGGGTCATGGCCAGCAAGAACTTAAAGGCCGTTGCGGTACTGGGACGGGGGAAGATACCCCTTTACCGCCCGCAGGCCCTGATGGAGTTCAGCCGGGAGGCCATGCGTAAGGCGCGGGAAAGCCGCCCTGTGCACACCCGTTTCGGCACACCCCAGTACACGGGCGTCCTCAACGAACTGGGGTGTTATCCCAGCTACAATTTCCGCACTGCGGTCTTCGACGGCATCGACACCATTAAGGCCGAGTACATGGAGAAGCACTATAAAGTGAAGAACAAAGCCTGCTACTCCTGCCCCATCGGGTGCGCCCAGATATGCGAGGTTAAGGAAGGACCCTTCAAAGGATTCAGGTCTGATCCCGAGTACGAAAGTATAGGAACGTTGGGCGCTCAATGCGGCGTAGCGGATTTCGGCGCCATTATTGCGGCCAATCAACTTTGTGACGAGTACGGGCTGGACAGCATGTCCGCCGGGACCATTATCGCCTATGCCATGGAGTGCTACGAGCTGGGACTGTTTAGCCGGGAGCTGATAGGAAGGGAACTGCGCTTTGGCGACGGTACGGCAATGGTGGAGATGCTCCGGGATATGGGAGAGATGCGGGGCTTCGGCGCCGAGCTGGCAAGGGGCTTTAAGTACCTGGCCGCGAAATATCCGGAAACTGTGCCCTACATGATGCAATGCAAATGGATGCCCTTTGCGGCCTACGAGCCTCGGGGCTTCTTCGGAATAGGGTTGTCCTACGGGACCTCCAGCCGCGGAGCGTGCCACAACGTAGGCGGATGGACCATCCGGGACGAACTCCTTACCGGCGAGTACGACAGATTTGCCGTTAAGGGGAAGGGGCTTCTTGTCAAGCGCATCCAGGAGACCCGGGCGTATGTGGACTCCCTGGGGATCTGCACGGTGGCCAGGTCGTCCATGGGCTTCAACGACCAGCCGAGGGGGAGCGTTTTGGAGATGGTCACCGGCGTTGATCTGACACCCCAGCTCATGGAGATCGGGGAGAGGATATATACTCTGGAACGGCTCATCTTAGTGCGGGAGGGTATTACCCGCAAAGACGACTACTTGCCCGACCGTATTATGAAGGAGCCGCTGCCGGAGGGGCCGGCTAAAGGCAAGGTGCTAACTAAAGAGATGTACGACGAAATGTTAGATGAATATTATGCAGCCAGGGGGTGGGACAAGGACGGCATACCTACCCGCGAGCGCCTGCACCAGCTAGCCTTGGCCTCGGTAGTAAAACCCGGTGACCTGAACCGGGAGGGCGGCGGTACTAATGAGGGCTAGAGACCTCCAGACCTGCGGGGGTAAGGGCCATGCAGGTTAGCATTACCTTCCTGGGTCCGGCGGCCAGCTTTGCCGGCCGGACGGCCACTATGTTTGAAGTACCGGCGCCGGCTACGGTAAAGGAGATACTGGAGGTTGCGGCCAACGAGTGTGGCTTTCGTGTTGACCCGGCAGCCTGGGCCGTGTTATTGGACGGCCGGGGGGTACCGCCGGAGGATTGGGACACCTTTACGGTCGACCAGGACTGCCAACTTACGGTCCTACCCATGCTCGCGGGAGGTTAAGAGGATGACCATTAAAGTAGTCGTAACGCCGAGATCCTTTGCGGCTACCTCTCCCTTACCCCTTAAGGTGCTGGAGGAGAGGGGCTATAGCATCGTGCGCAATCCACTGGAACGACCCCTGGAGGTCGAGGAGCTTCTGGAGCTCGTTGGAGACGCGGATGCCCTCATTGTCGGTATAGATAAAGTACCAAGGAAGGTAATCGAGAACGCTCCCCGACTGCGGGTCATTTCGAAATACGGTGTGGGGGTAGACAATATTGATCTTGAGGCCGCAGCCGAGAAGGGCATAATCGTGACGAACACCCCCGACGTCAATACGGAGGCCGTGGCGGACCTGGCGGTGGGGCTGATACTGGCCGCCGCCCGGCGTATCCCCCAGGCGGATGCTTCCATGAGGCAGGGCCAGTGGAAAAAGTTCATGGGCATGTCTTTGTTCGGGAAGACGGTCGGCATCCTGGGGACGGGCAGGATCGGCCGGGCGGTGGCGAGAAGGCTCCAGGGCTTTAACACCAAGCTTCTGCTATACGACGTGTGCCCGGACCCCTCCTTTGCCGCGGAGGTAAAGGGAGAATATACAGAATTTGCCCGGATCCTCCGGGAGGCAGACTATATCTCCGTACACCTCCCCCTTTTGCCGGAGACGAGGAACCTCATAGGTGAGGCTGAACTCAGGCTCATGAAACCTGATGCCGTCCTCATAAATACCTCCCGGGGCGGAATCGTAGAAGAAAAGGCCCTCGCCAGGGCCCTGCGAAAGCAATGGATAAGGGCTGCAGCTTTAGATGTTTTTGCCGAGGAACCTCCCCGTGATCGAGAATTGTTAGACCTCGAAAGTACGGTCTGCACACCCCACATAGGTGCCTACACGGAAGAGGCGGTAATGCGCATGGGTCTGGAGGCGGCGGAAAACGTGATTAGCGTTTTAGAAGGAAGAAGACCGAAGAATGTAGTATCCTGCTACAGGACTCATGAAGGAGAAGCGAACGGAGGGAGTGCGAGCCGGTGAAAAAGGCGGTTTACCGGGGAATAAGGGATATGGAGGTGGTGGAGGGCCCCGTCCCTCAAATAGGCCCCTACGAAGTCCTTCTGCAGGTAAAGTATTGCTCCATCTGCGGTACCGATATCCGCATTTACCATTACGGTCACTTTAAAATACCTCCGGGAACTGAGCGGGTCCTGGGGCATGAGGTAGTAGGTGTGATAGCCTCGGTGGGGAGCGAGGTCCGGGGCCTGGCCCCGGGAATGAGGGTGGCTGTAGCCCCAAATATAGGGTGCGGACAGTGCGAAGTATGCTTGCGGGGTTGGAACCAGCTCTGCCCCGACTACCAGGCCTTTGGTATCAGCCTGGACGGGGGCTTCCAGGAATATATGAAGATAACCGCTCCGGCCGTCTTTCGGGGCAATATAGTGGGCATACCGGACGGTGTATCCTTTGAGGACGCAGTGTTAGTCGAGCCCTTGTCCTGCGTATATAACGGCGCGGAAGCAGTAGATATACGCGCGGCCGACGTGGTGGTAGTAATAGGTGCGGGACCCATAGGCCTGCTCCACGTTCAGATGGCCAAACTCAAGGGCGCAGCAAAGGTGATCTTAAGCGAGACGGTGGAAGAACGTCTACAGGAAGGCGCGCAATTCGGGGCCGATGTATTGGTCAACCCCTCTAAGGAAGACCTGAAATCGGTCATACTTAAAGAAACCGGCGGGAAGGGCGCGGATGTTGTTATAACCGCCTGCTCCGTTCCGGCGGTTCAGCAGCAGGCCCTGGAGCTGGCGGGGGTTTTCGGACGCATTAACCTTTTTGGAGGCCTGCCCCGCGGCCAGGAGATGGTCCCGCTGAACACCAACCTCATCCACTATAAGCAGTTACAAGTTACGGCCACTACGGGCTCCAACTACCATCAATTCCGCCGTTCCATGGAGCTCATCGCCGCCGGGCGTGTGGAAGTTAAAAGCCTCATCGGAGATATCTATGGGTTAGAGGCCATCCGGGAAGCCTTTGAAAAAGTAGCCGGGAAGGCGAGCAACCGTAAAGTAGTCATCGGGTTCGACTGGTAGGCAGAGGAGCTCCGAGAGGGCTGCCAGGGCGGACGTCCATGCCGCCTGCGCGGCACCAGCAGAAGGATGAAAACAGCGGGCCGGTATTCTGGCACATCCCCACTTCTGATGCCGGGCTGCTTGGCTTCCGCTCGCAAAGGCCTCCCTCGCGGGCAGGACTTTTGCTTGGCTTAAAGGCTTAAGGCAGGCTTCTCGGCAGGATTTAAGCTTCCTGCCTCAGTTGCCGGCCGCAGGTTTCTCATGCCCTCGGGCCAAGCTTTAAGCCTTTCGCCAAGCTTAAAGCCTGGGCTAGCCGCGAAAGCTTGTTCGCTCGCTTCCAAGCCCAAGC